>WNFC01010862.1_pt1 | contig 18072 bp, 15 predicted proteins | sample 5400541 | NCBI WGS metagenome assembly WNFC01 (sample SAMN13153342, study PRJNA577476) | soil metagenome | isolation source: 120 cm saprolite under Douglas fir tree site 2 hole 2 replicate 1 | place: USA:California | collected 2015-04-18
CTTCTTTTCCCTTGTAATTCTTGATCGTCAGCTTTCCTTCGACGGTCACTTGGTCGTAGTTGTAATTGCGCCGTCGTTGAATCTCTTTCTGCCGCTCGACTTCATTTTCTTCATGGCTGGCGCGAATGTCCGTCGCGACCGTCAACTTCAGGTTTGAGCTCGCATTCTTCGGCGTATAAGGCACGGTATCCTGCGACAGCGGCCGCGATCCAGAAATCACCATGGCGGGGGCGCTGGTCCAGGGAAACTTTGTCGTGTTCTTCAAGCGCAGAGAATGCCAGACGTTATCTTTCATAGACCGGTCTGTCCCGGAATTCACATTCTGCGCATTCCCGAATCCGTCCACGCGGGGTTGGTCTTCGAGATTCCATTCGTAGATGTGCTGGCAGTTCACGGTTTCGGAAAACACGTTGTAAGTCGCGCGCTCGCCTCGGGCCAGAGTCACATTCTTCCGGCTGTACAAGAAGAGGTCTTCTTCCTGCACTCCCTGTAACTCTTCGGTCGTGCCGGCGAAACTGGGCGCGGCTGGTTCATATGCGGAGATATCCCCCGCCGTCTTCTGCGCCATCAATGCGTTTGAATAGCGCCCACTTATATCCTCCCGCCGCGAGGCGGCTTGCATGAACTCAAGCAGACTCTGCTGGAGCGCCATGGGAGATGGAATATTTGAATAGGCAAAATTCGGCACGCCCACCACGAAGAAGAAGTCCGTATCCTTCAAGTCCTCCGCGTCGTTGACCAGCACCGCTTGCATCGTGATCTGAGCCGTCTTTTCGTCTTGCAGTGAGACCAAATACGAAGGCGTCCAACCCAATCCATGTTCCAGATATCCCATCGTCAAATTGGCATGGCCCGTGGCACCTTTAATTTTGAATCGCAAGCCTTTGCGCTCTGCTTCTTGCGCTTGCTGGAGTATGGGATCCGGCGGCAGAATTACGCGCGCGATGTTGTGGAAGTAGAGAGCTAAAAGCTTGCCGTCGGATTTCAGCAGCAGAAATTCCGGTGTGACGCGCGGCTGCGGCACGACTCGGTCCCCCGAGACATTCACACCCTCTGCATTCGATTTCTCCACCTGCCGAAAGCCAACAATCTCGCCGGTGTATTCCTTTTGTGCGTTGTCCACTACCGTGACCACCTTGCCCGCATTTGCCAGCAGCACATCCGTGAGAGCGGTCAGGGTCTGCTGCTCAAAAACTTTGTCGCGGTGAGCCACGACTTCATCCAGCGACGCCCCGGCGTCATTGGGCGCAATCCACAAAGAACCCAGCGTCGCGTTGGGGATAGACGTAAGATTTCCCACCCCAGCCTCCAGGCGTACGTCTCCCTGCTTCACAACGAAGGCCAGGCCATTCTTGAATGCGGCGACGGCCGATGTTTTCAGTTCGGGTGCGGGCGTCTCTCCAGAATGGGCGGCGAGCGACCAGACGACGCACGCACATGCAACCAACACAAATCGGCGCGAGACCCTCATCAACACCTCCCGAGATCCGGCCAAATGATTATGCGTGGATCACGGACGGAGAACGAGAGCCAAGTGTGGTTCCGAAGCTCTTGACTGGCCGAAAATAAAAAGGGCGCCGGAGGGTACCGGCGCCTGAGGGGACTCGCGAGATGCGGTCCAGCGAGTCGATCAATTCTTAGAGAACTATTTGCTCTCCGCGATCGGGCTTGCCCCGAAATCGCGGCGGTTGTTAACCGCGGTGCGCGCCGCACGAACGTTCGGCATATTCGCGGCAGCCGCCCCGTAGCGCTCCAGCAATACGGGAGCCATCGTGTTCTCCGCTTCCTTTACGAAGATCAACTGATTCTCCGAAGCCATATCCACGCGAACAAAGTCTCCCAGCTTTACCTGCGCCGTTGCGACCAGATTGGCCAGCGGGAAAACCAGATGCCGCTCAATAGCGCGCTTCAGGTGACGCGCCCCGTAACGCGGATCGGTGCCTTCCTTCAGCAGGAACTGCTTCGCCCCCGGTGTACAGTTGAATACAAACTGGTTTGCCCCGGCGGCCATCAGCACGCGCTGCTGCACCATGCCCAGTTCGATCTCCAGAATCTGCGACAGATGCTCATCGCGCAGCGTCTTGAAGACCACGGTCTTGTCGATCCGGTTCATGAACTCCGGTGTGAACTTGCGGCGGGCGGCCTCGACCGCCGTGCGCTGAATCTTGTCGTCAAAATTGTTGTCGACTTCCACCACTCTGGGCGCAAAGCCCAGGCCGCCATCCACCAGGTCCGTCATCTCGCTGGCACCCAGGTTCGAGGTCAGGATGATGATGCATTGCGAAAGATCGACGCGGCGATTGTCGCCGAGCGTCAGCGTTGCCTTGTCCAGAATTCCCAGCAGCAGTTGCCACAACGAGTCGCTGGCCTTCTCAATTTCGTCGAACAACAGAATCGAGAGCTTCAGCTTTTCCGTGAACCACTGATTCAACGCTTCCTGTGTCAGCAGAGGATGAGTCTCGCGATGCCCCAGGTATCCCGGAGGCGACCCGATCAGCTTCGCAATCTCGTGCGAGTGCTGGAACTCGGCGCAGTCAATCTTGATGCAGGCGCGCGCATCTCCGAACAGCGACTCCGCCATGGCTTCAACCACTCGCGTCTTGCCCGAGCCCGTAGGCCCCAGAAAAAGCAGGTTCCCCACCGGACGCCCCGGAGCATTCAGCCCGGCCAGAAACATCTGGTATATCTCGGCTACTTTCTCGACCGCCTGGTCCTGACCCACGATGCGGCGGCGCAGGGCGGCTTCAAACTCTCCAGCATCGTTGCTGCGGCGGTTCGGATCCAGTACGGTAGCGAGATTCGATCTCATAAGTATTTGTCTTTCTTGTCCTCGGCCGTATCCTCGGCCCTTTGCCTTACTCTTTCCCCGAACCTTCCAGGCCTTTGTCCCTCGCGACTCCCCACCGTCCCATAACTGACAAAATTTGTCAGTCAGGACCAGCCGCTTGCCTGCCCCGATGGCGCGTCCGGGCTGCCTTGGAATAAGCAAACGTCTGGCCACCGCCTAACCGGCAAAATAGAACAGCCAAAACCCCGTATCTGGCTGGATTTAGATGACCGGCGGCAATATTAGAACAACCGGCAGTGAAAAGGTAAGAGGCAGTAAGAGAAATACTTTGCGCAAGGTGGAAACGGCAATACCGACAGCCGGGCAGCGTCTTCGGCTAACTGGGGAGAATCCCCTAAAGCTTTTCCCCCGATGTTCCACCTGCCCCATTCCCTAATTGGCGTCCCAGTTCCCCCTGAACAAGGGGGGATGACCGGGAGTAACTGGCGGGGGGGATGCCTGCAAGTTAGCATCGGGCTTAGGCATCACTCGGAGGAATCCTTGCGTCGCTCGTTTGTTCTGATCGCTCTTGCTGTCTCGTGTTTGTTGTTTGCCTTGGCCGCTTCAGCGCCCCAGGCCTCGCAACTAAAGCCGGCCAGCGCAACCCTTCCCGCAAGCGCGAAGCCTGCTGATGTTCCCCGGTTGCAACTTCCCGCCGCGCCCGGGACTGAGATCTACACCGCGAAGCGCGGAGAAAGCATTCCCGCAATCGCCCGCCAGTACTTGCACAAAACTGCATACCTCACTTCGTCGGAACTTTCCGAAGCCATCCGCCACGTCAACGGCGACCGCTCCGGCAACATATTAAAATCCGGCGAGCAGATCACCATCCCCGGAATTCTTCCCGCGCCCATCATTGAAAAAACTTTGCCGGTAGCCAAAGATTTTGAAGTCCGCGCCTTCTACCTCACTGGCATCATGGCCTCGAGCGATCACGGACTCCGCATCATCCGCCACTGGCGCGAAGTTGGCGGCAACTCCGTGGTCTTCGACATCAAAGATTCCGACGGAAGCGTGACCATTCCCTTCGACCACCCGCTGCTCGGCAAGCACCAGGTCTACATTCATGACCTGCCGAAGTTCGTCCACTTCGTGCATGCGCAGAACATGCACGCCATCGCCCGCATCGCCATCTTCCGCGACGAGCGCATGGTGGTCGAGCATCCCGAACTCGCCGTGCAGTCGCGCAAGAACAAGCAGCCCTGGCGCGAGAACGGCAAGCTGGTCTGGACCGATCCTTCGCAACCCAAAGTTCAGGAGTTCAACATCGCCCTGGCCAAATTCGTAGCCCGGTCCGGCGCCGACGAAATTCAATTCGACTACGTTCGCTTCCCCGCCGAAGGCGATCAGAAAGACGCCGCCTTCGTCTATCAAAACGACCACGCAGAGCCGGAATTAGCGGACGCCCTCCCCGAACCATGTGGAGACGGCCGCCCTTCGGCAGGCTCAGGGCAGGCTCTCGGCCGTCCCGCCAAAGCGAAGCGAGGCGGAACCGCCACGAAAGCCAACGCACAGCAGGACGGAACCGTCGCGAAAGCCGAAGCGAACCAATCCGGAACCGCCACGCCCCCTGCTGCCTGTAAAGCCGCCTCGCGCGGCCCCCAGCGCTCCGACGTAATCACTGGCTTCCTGAAGAAAGCCTACGCCGAACTCCACCCCACCGGCGTGCTGCTCTCACTCGACGTCTTCGGCGTGATGGCATGGCAGCGCCCCGTTGACCTCTCGCACACCGGACAGGATATCGTCGGCATGGCGAAATACTGCGACGTGCTATCGCCGATGATCTACCCCTCGCACTTCTTCGGCATGGATAACATCGCGCACCCCGGCGACGCCCCCGAGCATTTCATCGCCGAATCCATGGCCCGCTTCGAGCTGATCACCAAAGGCACTGGAGTCGTCATCCGTCCCTGGCTGCAAGCTTTCCGCTGGCGCACTAAAACTTATTCTCCCGAATACATCAAAGTGCAAGTCGCCACCGCCAAAGAAAAAGGCGGCATCGGATTCTTATTCTGGAACGCCGCCAACGACTACTCGAAGCCCTACGCCGCCATGCCCGAAATGCGCGCCGCAGATCTGAAAGAAGGATCGAAAGATAAAGCCAAATTCTTTCGTGGCGACGAACTGCCGGGCGTAACCGTGAAGGCCAGCCTGACGCCAACCTCCGCAACGCCACCCCTCGAAACCCAAAGTCACTAGCCGCAGCCAGCCGCTCCTCCACTGAACGCGCCCTCGTCCCTTCCTCAGGTGTTTACCTGAGATACACGGCAACTGCCGCCGCGGCCGCGGCATCTGACTTTGCGCAAGAGACAGGGATCTTCACCAGGACTCTCGCAGACGCCACATGAATCAAGCTTACCTTCGCAGGATTGGCTTCGGCATTGCGCTGTTGACTTTTTCGCAGCTTCCAGGATGCAGCACCAGTGGCAGCAAGACCACGCCGCCAGGGATCGTACCTCAGATCACGCAATTCAGCGCCAGTCCCACGGATGTGAATAGCGGCCAGACATCCACCATCACTTGGGCCGCCACCAACGCCGCCTCGGTTGCGATTTCTCCAGCCGTACCCCAATCCGACGACACCGGCCCGCTCCCCACTTCTGGATCATCCATCGCACCCATCATCGCTACCACCACCTACACCCTCACCGCCACCTCTTCGGACGGCACCACCGCGAGCAAGACCCTCACCGTGACCGTTCCCTTCACCCTAAGTCTGAGCGTGTCGCCCGCTACCATCACTGCCGGCCAGACCGCTAACTTGTCCTGGCAGATTACCGGAGGCACGGCCACCGCGCTATCCATTGACAACGGCGTCTGCTCTCCCTCTGCCACGCCCTGCGCCATGCCCGGCACAGCCACCGTAAAGCCCAATGTCACCACCACCTATATCGCTACGGCCACCGCGTCTGACGGCACCCCGATCACCGCATCCGCCAGCCTCACCGTCAGCCCTGCGCCCCCCGGAGTTATCCGCCACATCTTTTTCATGCTGCAGGAGAATCGCTCCTTCGACATGTACTTTGGAAAGCTCAAAGACTATCGCACGAAACGGCTACAAGACGTCAACATCACCGACACTTACACCATCGACGGCTTCGATCCCACCGTCACCCTCACCAACCACAACACCGGCGCCACAGTCACGCCCTTTCATGAGAAAACCGTCTGCACGGAAAATCTCACCCCTGCTTGGGACGAGAGCCATCACGACGTAGCCCTGACTGGCGGTGACCCCGCCTGGGCCACCACCCCCACCGCTTCCGACACTTTCAGCATGAACAATTTTCTCGACACCACCAACAACGTCGCGGAACAATTCGATCCCGACGGCACCCGCGCCATGGGCTTCTACAACGAGACGGACTTGCCCTACTATTACGACCTCGCAACGTTCTTCGCCACCAGCGACGCCTGGCATTCGCCGATCCTGGCCAACACCGTGCCCAACCGCATGTATCTGATGGCAGCCACGTCCTTCGGCCACGAGTATCCCGACGACACCGGTCATCCTGCGTACTCCGCACCCACCATCTTCCGCGCCATGAATACGGCCAATGTAAGCTGGCTTTACTACTACAAAGATGGAATCTTTCTGTCGAACTTTGCCGACTTCAGCGATCCCGCGATCGGCCCGAAGGCTTTCCCGGTAAGCGATCTCATGTCTCGCCTGGCAAATTCCTGCAGCGGCGTTTTCTGCGACGCCGATAAAGCTCTTCCCCAAGTCATCTTCATTGACAGCGCCTCGGGCGGCAGTGGACTCGACGAGCATCCCGACAACAACATCCAGAGCGGCGCCGCCTATGTGCAATCAATCATCGCCGCACTCATGCAAAGCACTGCCTGGCAGGATTCCATCTTCATCCTCAGCTACGACGAAGGCGGCGGCCTCTACGACCACGTGCCCCCATTCATGGTTCCCGTTCCCGACGGAAATGCTCCGGGTACCTGTCCCGATGCCAACAACGGCTCCTCGAACTACTGCGCGACGGGAAAACTCGGTGGAAATTTCGATCTGACCGGCTTCCGCGTTCCCATGATCGTGATCTCTCCCTACGCCAAGCCGAACTTCGTCTCCCACACCCCGCGCGACTTCACCGCGATCCTGGCCTACATCGAGAAGACGTTCAATGTGGCGCACTTGACCGACCGCGATAACTACTGGCTGCTGCACCCCGAATTCGACATGAGCGAGTTCTTCGTCGACTTCAGTGGTACTCCGCCACTACTGACTCCGCCCGCCGGCGCAACAGCCAGCACTTGGCCAGCTTTCCTCGCCACCCAACCCACCAACGGCACCTGCGACCAAAAGCTTGAAACTCCACAACCATAAAAAGAGTGCTGCCCGGTCAGCAGCACTCGGCTGTCCAGCGGCCCGGCTTTATCGGGCCGCAGCGGGTTCGCGAAGGGCACGGCTTCAGCCGTGCCGTAACAGCCCAAAGAATGCGGGCTTCAGCCCCTGAGGCGCCTCCACATCCAGGACAGCCGCCGTCGGGCAGCGCCACAACTCATGTGGGGACAGCCGTGCATCTACGTCACCGGAACATCTAACAGCGCCACCCAATACTGAAACGACTGCAACGCAAATCCACACAAGATGAGCACGATCCCAAACGCTCCCAGCCGCCGTTCCGGAAGGTGGTCGGCGAAGTACTCGATCAACGGAACGATCGCAACGCCAATTCCAGTCACCACGCCAATCACCAACCCTACGCGAATCGCAAACGCCAATGCGTGGCCAACATGCTGCACCAGAGCACTGCACACCAGCGCCGTCGCGGTGTAGCCAACCGTCCGCTCCAGGATTCCCCAGGCGTGACGCCGGGTAAGCCTCGGCTTGCCGGTCGCGGCGTAATCGAGCGCCGGACGCATGCCGCGGGAATACGCAACAATTTGTCCCACCGTAAGCAGCACGGCGAACGCAGCGGCAAACTCCAGGCCCAGATTCCGGTAGAGGCATGCGCCAAACGCAACTCCCCGGATCGCGCTGAAAAATCCCTCCCACCACAACGAATAATGCTCAAGCCCCCGCGCCGCCCGATTCAGTTCAATCGCGATCGTGAGCCCGCTCGCCACACCCGAAAACAGCCCAAACCAAAGCCCCAGCCCCAGCCCATAGCCAATGCCAAACACAACGGAGTAAGTCACCGCCCGAGTCAGCAGCCGCAACGGCCCATGCTGCCCGCCCAACAAATCGTAAGCCGCCCGAGTCAGCAGCCGCAACGGCCCATGCTGCCCGCCCAACAAATCGTAAGCCAGATAGAGACTCCCAATCACATCCAGGCAAGTCCCCGCAATACTGACCGCCGCCACAGTGTGATGGTCCATGCCAGGATTCTAAGGCAACGGCCCCCGAGAGACCGCATCGCCTCTTGTAGGGACCGCCGCCTTACTCTTCCCGCATCAGTTTTTTCCACACCCCCTCTGTGACATCTGACTTGAGTTGGTCCGGCTTGGCCTCATTCACCGCCCTGTTCTAGAATCATTCGTTTGCCTATTGTCATCTCTTCCTACTGAGGATTATCACTTTGCCCGAAACCACATACGACGTCGCCATCATCGGCAGCGGACCCGCCGGATACACTGCCGCCATTCGCGCTGGCCAATGGGGCCTGAAAACTGCCCTCATCGAAAAAGACAGCTTCCTCGGCGGCACCTGCTTGCACGTCGGATGCATTCCAACCAAGGCGCTGCTGTTCAACGCCGAACTCTGGGACCACCTCAAAGATGCGAAGGAATTCGGCATCGAGGGCGTAGATGCGCGAAAGCTGAACTGGGCTGCAGTCCAGGATCGCAAGTTGAAGATTGTCGCCAAGCACGCCAAGGGTCTCGAGTTCCTGATGAAGAAAAACAAAGTTGAGACCGTAAAGGGATACGGCAAGCTTACTGGTTCGGCGCAAAACGGCGTATTCACGGTCGAAGTCGTGAACGATAACAAGGCAACCCATCTCAAGGCGAAGAACGTAATTCTCGCTACTGGCTCTGAGGCACGCATGCTGCCTGGCCTCGAAGCTAATGACCGCGTTCTCACTAACATCGAGATTCTCAACCTGAAAGAAATCCCGAAGTCACTCGTCATTGTGGGCGCAGGCGCGGTGGGCGTGGAGTTCGCTTCGATTTATCGCTCCTTCGATTGCGAAGTGACGATCATTGAGATGCTGCCACGTCTTGTTCCGGTTGAAGATGAAGAAGTGTCGAAAGAGCTGGCGCGCGTCTTCCGCAAGCGTGGCATCGCGTTCCATACCGGAGCGAAGGTCGACAAGGTCGAGAAGACGAAGGCGGGAATCGCCGTCAGCATCACGGTCGACGGCAAGCAGCAAAAGATTGATGCCGAAACAATTCTGATCGCTGTGGGCCGCAAGCCGCGCACGCAGAACATCGGCCTGGAGCGCACCAAGATCAAACCGGACCGGGAATTCATCAAGACAGACTCATGGATGCAGACCGCCGAGCCCGGCGTCTACGCCGTCGGCGACATCGTGCTGGGCACGCCGCAACTGGCGCATGTCGGCGCCATGGAAGCGATTGTCGCCGTGGCGAAAATCGCCGGCAAACCGGGCAAGCCGATCAATCCGGAACATATCCCCGGGGCGACGTATTGCCATCCTGAAATCGGCAGCGTTGGCCTCACCGAAACCACAGCCCGCGAGGCAGGATATAACGTAAAAATCGGCAAGTTCCCTTTCACCGCTAACTCGCGCGCCTCGATCGTCGGCCAGCACGAAGGCTTCATCAAGATTGTGTCGGACGCCGACTATGGCGAGATTCTCGGCGTGCACATCATCGGACCGCAAGCCACCGAACTGATCGCCGAAGCCGTCACTGCCATGGAACTTGAAGCCACCGTGGAAGATTTGATGTGGACCATCCACGCGCATCCAACACTGGCCGAAGCCATGCTGGACGCGTCGAACAGCGTGTACGGGATTGCGATTAACGCTTGAGGCTTTGCAACAGAGCGTAAAATGAAAGTGCGAGATGTGATCAAGGAACTGGAACGAGGCGGATGGCGCCTTGATCGCACGCGGGGAAGCCATCGGCAGTACAAACATGCGAGCAAGCCGGGAGTAGTTACTGTGCCGGGTAAACCGGGCGACGACCTTGGTACCGGCACTTTGAACAGCGTATGGAAGCAGGCGCGGCTCAAGAAATGAAAAAGTATCTGATTGTCGTTGAAAAGACGGGAACGGGCTATTCGGCCTACTCGCCAGATCTGGATGGTTGTGTCGCAACCGGCAAGACGCGCGACGAAGTAGAGCGTGAGATGCAGGAGGCAATTGCCTTCCATCTGGAAGGCATGTCGCGAAGCGGTGAGCCGATTCCCGAGCCGCGTACGTATTCCGCATATGTAGAAGTTCCTGCTCAGGCTCACTAGGCGACCGCGTTCCGTGGGGATTTGATTTGATCTCCCTTATCCAACTCGGCATCGTCGATTATTCCACCGGCCTCCGCCTGCAGCGGCAGTTAGTTGACTTGCGCAAAGAAGAAAAGATCGGTGACGTTCTGCTCCTTCTCGAACACTCACCCGTGATCACGCTAGGCCGAAACGCGAAAGCCGCAAACGTAATCGCTTCGCCTGAGTTCTTGGCCCGACGTGGAGTCGAACTTTTCGAATGCGATCGCGGAGGCGACGTCACCTTCCACGGACCCGGCCAGATCGTCGGCTATCCCATCTTCGACCTGCGCGGCTTCGCCACCCCCGACGGCAAACGCAAAACGCTCGGCGCCGTCGAATTCGTCCGTCGCCTGGAAGAGGTCCTGATCCGCACCTGCGCCGACTTCGCGATTCCCACAAGGCGAGTGCCAGGCCTAACGGGCGTGTGGACGGATGCCGGAAGCAACGCTGCTCATGTGGGGACAGCCGCCTCGGCTGTCCAGCGAAGCGAAGCGAGCCCGCCCGGCAATGCAACCGAAGGCAAACTCGCCGCCATCGGCGTCCACATCTCCCGCTTCGTCACTTCGCATGGCTTCGCCCTGAATGTAACCACCGACCTCAGCTTCTTCAACCTGATCATCCCCTGCGGCATCACGTCGAAGCCGGTGACTTCGATGCAGCAAGAACTCGGCAAACCATTCGACCTAAACGCAGTCGCCGAATCCGTCTCCCGCAACTTCGGCACAGTGTTCTCGAGCCATATGCTTTGGGTTGATACGCTCGACGCCCTGCTTGGTCGAACAGTAGGAGTTCCCATGAAGCCACCTGCCGAACTCCGCCAGCTTCACGGAGAAGACGACACAACTTGGGCATGACGCAGCCAAAAAACATACCCCGGCTCCACATTAGTTACCTCCGTCATCACGACTATGCCATCCGCGGGGTGATAATCCGATTGGGTTCGATATGTTCAAGCGTCTTAGCCGTAGCCTCTTCCCGTTGCTTGTTCCCTGCCTGCTCCTAGGCTCGGCCACAAACAAAACCGGTCAGATCCGAAGCCTTGGTGTCTCACCTGACGGCAAGTTGATCGCAGTTGATTTCGGAAAGGGCAGCACTTCGTTTATTTATAAGATTGCCGTAGACACGGGCAACGCAACCCGCCTGACGGACGCTAAGAGCGGAGCGGAATCAGGCCCGGCCTTTTCGCCCGACGGAAAACGAATCGCATATTCTTACTGGCCTGGCACTGGGGCGCGCTCTAGCATTGTGATCGGGAACGTCGATGGTTCAGATCCACATTCGTGGTCCTCGGAGGGCAGCGATTACTGGCCGGTGTTCTCGCCTGACAACAAGACAATTCTTTTCGCGCGGTCAGGATATTACGGCAACTATTCACCAATCGTGCAGCCATATCCTCACGCGTGGAACTTTTATGCGAGCGACTTAGAGGGTAAGAACGTGCGTCAGCTTACGAACGAAAGTTTCTATATGGCGTCCCCTCTCTCCGTTTCGCCGGACGGCAAGAGCATGGTGGTTGTGACGGAGGACCTCGATACTCCCCAGAAGATTGCCATTTATTCAGTTGAACGCCAAGGGAAGCCATTGCTGACGCTTCGACCTCATGTTCCAAAAGAAGCCGACCACAAGGATCCAATACTTGACTACCCCAATTACATGCCCGACGGAAAGAGCATCCTTTTCATGGCTGCTAGCAACGGAAAACTAGGGCATGGATACGACTACGACGTCTATCGAGGGGATATCGAAACCGGCGCAGTGGAGAGGCTCACAAAGGGGAACGGCTTTGCCACTGATCTCAGGGTTTCTGCCAACGGAAAGACTGCCGTGTTTCTGAAGTGGCATTCAGATTGGCGCGGAACGCCAAATAAGAGCGAGCTCTATCTGCTCGACTTGCAAAGTCGTAAACTCGCGCCCTTCCCGATCCACAGACTGAATTGAGCGCACCGCGAGCCGCAGGGCTTCCTCGCGGGCCCGAACTGTGACATCTGACCTTGCACCCCTCCCTAGGCTAGTATTAGTATGCTTGCCCACTCAAAGAGCCTCCCCGAGTGCCTCTCGGCCCTCACTACGGCATCCCGCTGGACAAGAACACGGGCGCGTGCGCCTCCGGGCTGAGCACCGCCTGTGGGGCTCCCACAGGGGCTAAAGCCCGCGTTTTTATTGGACCTGGGCGGCACGACTGAAGAGGTTGCGGAAAAACCAGGGTTTCGCATCGCAGCGCCTGAAGGCGCGGTTGATAATGCGGCGTTTACGGTATGCCTAAAGGCATACCCTGATACGAATCTCGAAGTTTCCGCAAGCTCTGACGTCATGCCCTTCCTGAAACCGTTTATGAGATAGCTTCTAGATTCCTCCGGGCTGAACTGCGCCCGTTCGGAATGACAGGTGAGGTGTGAGTCTTGGGAAAGAATCGCGAGAAATCTCCGGCGACCGGCATGGAGATATTTAAGACCTACAAGCCGCGCGGCGAATGGGTGGAACTGCTGTTTATGACGCGCGCGGCCAAGCGCGGATTCATTGTTTCGAAGCCCTGGGGAGACTCCGCTCGCTACGACGTCGGGATCGAACAGGACGGGCGATTCAAGCGGGTGCAGGTGAAGGGTACCGACTGCCGCGAGGGGAATAATTACAGCTGCATGCTGGCCGGCAGCAAGCTAAAAGCGTATACGGTGAAGCAGATTGACTCCTTCGCCATCTATCTGCTGCGGGAGGACATCTGGAATATCTTTCCGGCGAAGAGGCTCATTGGGCAAAACGTCGTTGTGCTCAGTCCGCATCGCGAAGGAAGCGTGCATGGGCAATACAAAGAGGCCTGGGGCTTGCTCGACTCGCGGAAACACGTGGACGTTCGAGCGGCGAAGGCGACGGAGGCCGCGGCCGATAAAGTTCCTCGCAAGCGCGGAAGACCCGGCCGCAACGGCGCGGCGGGCGATCGGCCGAGGGAGTAGGACAGGACAGCCGCCCTCGGGTGGGGCATCCCTGTGCAAAGCGCCTCAGCTATAATGTTCTGTAACGCTGGTTGGGTTTTCGCGCCTCGCTCCCTGCACTGCCAGAGCAAGGATTCAGCCCTCGTTACAGAACCAAGAACCGAAGACCGCCGCGAAGGAGTCCGCATGGCTATCGAGAAGTCGGAACACATCTGGCACAATGGGAAGCTCATTCCCTGGGATGACGCGACCATTCACGTAATGTCGCACGTGGTGCACTACGGCTCCTCGGTGTTTGAGGGGATCCGCTGCTACGCGCCGCCTTCGGGGCCGGCGATTTTCCGCGCCACCGAGCACATCCAGCGGCTGCTCGATTCCGCCAAGGTCTACCGCATCGACGTGGATTACAACCGCGAGCAACTGGTGAAGGCCATGCTCGAAACCGTTGCCAGCAACGGCGCGTGGCCCTGCTATGTGCGGCCCATCATTCTCCGCGGCTACGGCGAGGCGGGAGTGAATCCGTTCAACTCGCCCACCGAGGTTTACATCATCAATTATCCGTGGGGAAAATATCTGGGCGGCGAGAATGAAGGCTGCGACGTGTGCGTTTCCTCGTGGACGCGGATTGCCCCGAACACTTTGCCTGCGATGGCCAAGTCGGGCGCGAATTACATGAACTCGCAGCTCATCAAGATGGAAGCCATCGTCAATGGCTTCGCCGAAGGCATCGCGCTCGACATCAACGGATTTGTCAGCGAGGGTTCGGGCGAGAACGTATTCATTGTGCATCGCGAGAAGCTGATCACGGCGCCTCTGGGCAACTCGGTGTTGCCGGGCATCACGCGCGACTCCGTGCTGCAGATCGCGCGTGACCTGGATATTCCTATCGTGGAGCAGATGATTCCGCGCGAGATGCTCTACATCGCCGACGAAGCCTTCTTTACAGGAACAGCGGCGGAGGTCACACCCATCCGCTCGGTCGATAAAATCAAAGTGGGCAAAGGCGGGATTGGGCCGGTCACGAAGGCGATCCAGAAAGAGTTCTACGCCATCGTGCGCGGAGAGAAGAACGACCGCCACGGCTGGCTCACGCCGGTGCCGGTGCGCAGCAAGCAGCCGGTGGGAGTGTAGGAAGGTTTTTGAACTCAGAGCGATTTGCGGGGCGCGTTTCGTCGCGCTCCGTTTTTATTTGCCGCACCAGACAACTTCCACCGGATATTTCTTGAACGCGTGATCGGAGGTAAGAACAACCATTCCCTCGGCGAGTGCCTGTGCGATGATCAGGCGGTCGAACGGATCGTAATGGTGCAGCGGAAGATCGAAAACCTTAAGACTGTGGCTTTGAGTCACGGAGAGAGAATGAATGCCTTGTGCGGCGATCCTCTCAGGAACATAGCGGGTGGGGGGCTCGGGTAGATCGAACTTCCCCAATTTTGTCTTGATTGCGATTTCCCAACTGCTGGCGGCTGAGAGATAGAGGTCTTGCTCTCCGTCTGTCAAAATCTCAAGGCCCGCGCTACCGATCTTATCTGTGGGCCCCACGCTCCACAGCCAGACCATGGTATCCAGCAGGTACTTCATTTCTTTCGCTTCCGGGATTTGGTTTCAAGTTTTGGAAGTTCCCCGCCGTAGAACAGCTTAAGCAGATCGTCGGGCAAAGGAGCGTCGAAATCGTCGGCAATCCATATTCGGCCCCGGTCCATCCCGAGGGGGCGAATCTTCTTCTTTTCCGGTTCTACCGCAACCAGGCGCGCTACCGGAACGCCGGAGCGTGCGATCGTCACTTCCTCCCCGGCGGCGACTCGCTGCAGCAGCCGGGAGAGATGGGTCTTGGCTTCATGGATGTTCACTTCCATGAAAACAAAAGTAGACTAAGTCCGCGGACTAAGTCAAGGTCTCTGACGACTTTGGCGAAGAGGACGATTACTCGGCGCTGCCCGGAACGGCGGCAGCGGCGAATTTAGAGCGGAGAATCCTGGGCCGCCGTGTTTCCTTTGCTTAAGGCGGCTGCGAGTTGGATCTCCGCGATGGCGGCGTTTCGGGCGGGCTCGGCAAGGTCGCCGGGCTTTTGATTCTCGGCATGGATGAACGTGATATCCGTCAACCCGATGAAACCGAGGATGTGGCGCAAATACGGTTCCTGGTGGTCGTATTGCGCGGTAGGAGTGCCGGGGCGGAAAGCGCCGCCACGAGATGTGAGCACCACCACTTTCTTTCCCTTGAGAACGCCTTCAGTACCAGACGCACCGTAGAGGACCGTGCGGCCGACACGGACGACCTGATCGATCCAGGCCTTTAAGGGAGCGGAAACCGTCAGGTTGTACATGGGGGCGCCGATCACAATCGTGTCAGCAGCCAGCAACTCTTCGATCAGCGTCTCGGAAACGGAGAGAGTTTGCCGTTGCGCGGGAGTCAAGCTGGCTGGGTCGGAGTGGGCGGCAAGCGTCCACTCGTCGGTGATCAGCGGAAGATAGGTAGTGGCCAAGTCGCGCTCAATCACTTGTCCCGCGGGATTTCGCTTTTTCCAGGCGTGGGCGAACTTGTCTGTGAGTTGGCGCGATACCGAATTGCGCCGGGCGCTGGAATCGATGCGAAGTAATTTCATGAGACCCTCCAACTTCAGCAGGTTTAGATAGTCCGGCTCGGGCTTTGGTTACAATAAATAACTATTAACTCTTTACATAGTAGGAACTTTAGAGTAACCTAGTATCTATATGTCCCCTGCAAGGCCATCGTCGAAGATTTCCTCTCCGTGCGCCATCGGCGGGCTGCTGGAGTTGCTCACGCGGCCCTGGACGTTGCACATTCTTTGGGCTCTCAGCCACAACGGGCCCATGCGCTTTGGGGTGCTTCGGCGGCAGATCGAGGGGATTTCGGCGCGGGTGCTGACGGAGCGGCTGCGAACGCTGGAGGGAGCGGGCTTCGTGTTTCGCCACTACGAACAGACCATCCCCCCGGCGGTCACCTACGGCATCACCGATCGCATGAAGGACATTGAGAAGGTATTGGCGCAACTCGAATTGCTGTCGCGAAAATGGCAGGGTGAAAGCAAGGCCACTACTACCTCCCAGGCTGATGCGCGGTCGGTTCACGCCTGATTCCGATCACCAGAGCGCACCGAAGGCTTTGTCCAAGAAACTATCGCAGCCGTTACCTAGGTCATCTTGGGGAAGGTGACGATTCGGTCCATCATAGGCAGAGCGTGTGGGGCTACATGCCTCCCAGGACAAGTCTGCAATGAATATTGACGATCTGCTGCGGATAGCGACGGAACGCAAGGCCTCGGACTTGCATTTGAAGGTGGGAAACTATCCTCACCTGCGCGTTGACGGCGACCTGGTGCCGTTGACGGAACAGGCGCGGGTGAGCGCGGAAGACATGCTGACCATGGCGTTCAGCATGATGTCGGCGCGGCAAAAGCAGAAATTCAAAGAGACCACGGAAATCGATATGGCCTACGGCGTAGCCGGGCTGGGACGGTTCCGTGTCAACATTTTTCAACAGCGCGGCAACGTGGGACTTGTGCTGCGCGTCATTCCTACCAAGATTCGCGCGCTCGATGAGTTGTTTCTGCCCAAAGTGGTGGAGCAGATTTGCGAAATGCCGCGCGGGCTGGTGCTGGTGACGGGCGTGACCGGGTCCGGTAAATCGACGACGCTGGCGGCCATGGTGGATCGGGTGAACTCCAGCCGGGCCGAACATATTATTACGATCGAAGATCCGATTGAATTCCTGCATCGCGATAAAAAAGGTTACGTGAACCAGCGCGAGATCGGCGTGGATACGCCGTCGTTCAGCGCGGCGTTGCGAGCCTCTTTGCGTCAGGATCCAGACGTGATTCTGGTCGGTGAAATGCGCGACCTGGAAACGATATCGACCGCGCTGCATGCGGCGGAAACCGGACACATGGTTTTCTCCACGCTGCACACGCTGGACGCGGTGGAAACGGTAAACCGCATCATCTCGATTTTTCCGCCGCCGGAGCAAAAGCAGATTCGTTTGCAGTTGGCGGCAGTACTGCGCGCGATCGTCAGCCAGCGGCTGGTGCGGCGCTCCGATTCCGAAGGGCGCGTGCCCGCGGTTGAGGTGATGATAAACACGGCATTTATCCGGGAATCGATTCTTGTGCCGGAAAAGACGAGGTCGATTCGCGAGGCCATTGCGGCGGGCACGTCGCAGTATGGCATGCAGACTTTCGACCAGTCTTTGTGGGATTTATTCCAGGCAGGGCTGGTGGCGTACGAAACCGCGCTGGAGAATGCTTCCAACGCCGACGACTTCAAGCTGCGCATGCAGGGCATTGCTTCCACCGCCGACATCTCAAGGCAGTCCATGCAGTCGGCTGGGTTTGGTGGGGGGTAGAGCTTAACCACGAAGGGCACGAAGTAACACGAAGGTTAAAACTTGGTGGTTTCCCGTTCTGCTTCTCTTTTTTGGTTCGTGCGCTCGATTGTGTTTTCCGCGCCTCTCTGATTGCGCTATCGTTAGCGCATGGCGTTTTCCCGTCCGAAGAAGAAGTTCTATTCCGAAGATGAGTTATACGAATACGCCGTCGGTGCGCTGGCGCGGCGCATGCGTACGGTTGCCGAATTGAAGCGTTTATTCCGGGCGCGAGTCGAAGACAGCGAATCGGAATATGGGCAGACGCTGATCGAGTTGGTGATTCGGCGGCTCAAAGATCGCGGATATCTGAATGATTCCCAGTATGCGGCGTACTTCTCTTCGTTGCGGCGGGACAATCAGAAGTTCGGGCGGCAGCGCGTGGTCACCGAGCTGAAAGTTAAGGGCGTGCACGGCGACGTGATCGAAAAGGCTGTGGACGCGGCTTTCGAGGGTGTGAGCGAAGAAAAGCAGGCCCGCGAATTTCTGCGGCGGAAGCGGATGGTCAAACCGAAAGACCAGAAGGAAACGGCACGCATCTT
>WNFC01003218.1_pt1 | contig 18070 bp, 17 predicted proteins | sample 5400541 | NCBI WGS metagenome assembly WNFC01 (sample SAMN13153342, study PRJNA577476) | soil metagenome | isolation source: 120 cm saprolite under Douglas fir tree site 2 hole 2 replicate 1 | place: USA:California | collected 2015-04-18
GGACAGGCCGTCATCGCCCACAGCGGCGAGTGGATTCAGTACTCCACTCCGCACGAAGGCGGAGCCGAGTACATCGCCGTCTGCCTGCCCGCCTTCTCCATGGAAACCGTCCACCGCGACCCATGAAGGCAAGTAGAAAACGAAACCAGCCGAAGGGACGTTGCCGGCAACGCCTCCCTTTCCAAACGCAACCGCGACTCGTCCATGCAGGAGGGAAACAGAATAAAGCAAGGCTTCGAGGAATTAGCCGTCAGGATTGTAGTCGAGCAGGACCAGGATCGATTTAGCGCACGACTAGAACAATTCCAATCAACGGTTCGAAGAAGAAAAAACAAAGGTTTGAAAAGCCGAGCGGGCCCTCGGACAATGCCAGCTGAGAGCTGGCTTTCCTCACTCCCACTCGATCGTTCCCGGAGGCTTCGATGTAATGTCATAGACCACGCGGTTTACGCCTTTCACTTCGTTAACGATGCGGCTGGAGATCGTCTTCAACACGTCGTGCGGCAGCGGAACCCAGTCAGCAGTCATGCCATCCTCGGAACTGACGGCACGGATCGCACAGGTATAGGCGTAAGTCCGCATGTCGCCCATGACGCCTACCGACATGACCGGAAGCAGCACGGCAAATGACTGCCAGATCTTGGCATAGAGGCCGGCATTCTGCCGCTGCAAAATTTCTTCCGGCATCCCCAAGTCGCGACCAATTTTGCGGACTTCGTCTTTGAACAGATCTTTCAGCGGCTCAATCAGCTTGAGCTTCATAATCTCCGGCAGGCCGCCGACGTTGTGATGCGACTTGATCACCTGCGAAGGTCCGCGCACGGAGCGGGATTCGATGACGTCAGGATACAAGGTGCCTTGCACGAGAAATTCGACGTTGCCGTCCTTCCCAATTCGATGGGCTTCGTCCTCGAACACCGCGATGAATTCGTTGCCGATCAGTTTGCGTTTGGTTTCGGGATCGCTGACGCCCTTGAGTCTGGCGAGGAAACGATGGGTAGCATCAACCGCGACGAGGTGCAGTCCGAGCTTGTCTCGCAGAGTCTGCTGCACTTTTTCAAACTCGTTCTTGCGCAGCACGCCGTTATTGACGAAAACGCAGGTCAGGCGAGACTTGCCCTTCCCGTCGCGCAAGGCCCGATCAACCAGCACGGCCGCAACCGAAGAATCCACGCCCCCGGAAAGCGCGCAAAGGGCGCGTCCGCTACCCACCTGTTGCCGAACCTGCGCGATGGTCGCGTCGATGAAGTGCTGCGGCGTCCATGTGGGCTTTGCGCCGCAGATGCCGAAGACGAAGTTGCGCAGGATCTCCGTTCCTTGCCGCGTGTGGTGCACCTCAGGATGGAACTGCACCGCATACCATTTCTTTGCCGTGTTCTGGATTCCGGCCACGGCGTGCGGAGAGCGCGCCGTCAGTTCAAACCCCGGAGGCAGTTCCAGCGCCTCGTCACCGTGCGACATCCAAACCGCCATGCGTTGTGGCAGTCCACGAAAAAGGTCGGAGTCGGCGACCACGTCGATTTCGGCGTGTCCATACTCACGCTTGTCGGCCGGACGCACCTTGCCGCCGAGCGTGTGCACCATGAATTGCAGCCCGTAGCAGATGCCGAGCACAGGAAGACCAAGCTCGAACACGCGAGCGTCGGCCGGCGGCGCATCTTTGTCGTAGACCGACCAGGGTGCGCCGGACAGCACAATGCCGACAGGGGCGTAGCTTTTGACCTCATCGAGCGAGGCGGTGCACGGCAACACGACGGAGAAAACATTCTGTTCGCGGATGCGGCGCGCGATCAACTGCGTATACTGCGCGCCAAAATCGAGGATGACGATCGTTGGAACGAGTGATGATTGGCTGAGTGATGATGGGCTGAGTGACGGTTGGCTCAGCGACGACGGGTCGGGTCTGGATAGGGTCTCCACCGATGAGTGTCTCAGATTCAGGGAGAAAGTGTAAAGCAGTCAAGCGCCACTGAAAAGAATTATGAACTGGCTCATGAAGGTGCGTGGATGGCAGGAAGCTACGGCATTTCGCGAGTCGGCGTTCGACCTGAAACTAGGGCTAGAGTCCTACGAATGCCTGCGCGCCGCGGCGGAGATATGCCTACGCATTTTGTTTGAACGCAAATTCGGTCTCGATGGGAACTGTGGCACCGGCACTGGGTGACTAGCCTGCGGGCATGAGACTGACTCCGAAATTGATGCGAGATATCGCATTGCTCAAGTGACGTGGCACAGGGCGACAGTCAAGCAGTCATTGATACCCGAATAACTTGCGCGGCAGACGAGAGTATTCGTACTCCACAATCGACCGCAATTATGCCGACTGCCAGAACGAAAAATCGCCGAGCAGAAAAGGATCGCCAAGGACTGGCCATCCCCACGACGATGAAGGTGGCGGCACTCGACCGCTTCGGACCTCATCGGTTCTCCGGCTGCATAGGCTTCCGGTGCCGAAGCCCAGACCGCGCGAGGTGCTGATCGCACTGCATGCGTCCGGAGTCGGCATTTGGGACGCTTCCGTGCGCGACGGTTCGTGGCGGCCATACCAGCGCGTGAAGTTTCCCCTGGTCCCGGGCACTGATGGCGCAGGGATGGTGATGGCGAAAGGCGCACGCGTCCGGGAATTCCAAATTGGAGATGGTGTATATGCGATCGATTTTTCCGACCCCCAAGGCGGATTCTACGCGGAGTACAAAGTCGCCGGAGTTCAGAATATTGCTTCTGTTCCGCAACGCCTGGATCTGGTCGAGGCCGGAGCTCTCCCGGTCCCGGGAGTGACTGGGCTGCAGGCGATTGATGATCATCTGCGCCTGCGGCACGGACAGACGGTTTTGATATTCGGAGCGTCCGGCGCGGTCGGGACCTTGGCCGTGCAATTCGCCAAGCGTGTGCGCGCTCGCGTACTGGGAACTGCGTCTGGCCGCGACGCCACTACGCTGGTGCGCCGCTTGGGGGCAGACGCAGTGATCGACGCACGCTCGGAAGAAGGAGTCGACAAACTCCATTCGCTGGTGCCGGATGGACTGGATGCTTTGCTTGCCCTCGCTGGCGGAGAGGCGCTTGAGCAATGCATCGATTGGGTTCGCCGAGGCGGGCGTGTGGCATATCCAAATGGAATCGAGCCCGAGCCGCGGAAGCGTCCGGGAATCCGTTTCCTTGCCTACGACGGCATGCCGGGGCCCCGCGAGTTTGCCCGACTCAACCGCGCCGTTGTCGAAGCTAAACTGCGCGTACCCATTGCCGCGGAATTTCCGCTGGCGCAGGCCGCGAAGGCGCACCAGCGGCTCGAGCGAGGGCACGTCCTGGGCAGAATCGTGCTGCGAATTCGCGTCGCGAAGCTTAGCTGGGATTAACTAACTGCTCTACGGATCCTCTGGAGGCCACAAGCAAATGAGTTCCCAATAGGAAGCACTTACAGAAAAAATCGAAAATATCGCTAAGAAAATTCTTCGTTACACAGGTTTTGAGGGCCAGTACATTAACGGCGCGTGGCGGCCCGGCCACAGTGGTCATCGGCAACAAGACCTTGATCCCTACACCGGGGAGGCCGTCGCCGAGATCGCTCTTGCCGATCAGTCTGATGTCGACGAGGCTTACCAAAGCGCAGCCCGCGCGGCGCCCGCATGGGCAGCTGCGCTTCCTGCCGAACCAGCGACGGTTATGCTCAGGTCCGCCAACATCATGCGTGAACGGCGGGACGAGATCATCGACTGGCTCATACGCGAGGCAGGCAGCACGCGCATCAAGGCCCAGCTCGAGTGGAAGATGCTTCAGGCGGTAGCCCTTGAGGCAGCTTCGTTTCCTCATCGCGTGGCGGGACGCGTTCTGCCCATCGACGAACCCGGAACAGAGAGCCGCGTTTATCGGCAGCCCATTGGGGTTATTGGGGTCATCAGCCCATGGAATTCCCCCATGTATCTCTCGCACCGTTCGATCGGGCCGGCGCTCGCTCTGGGGAATGCGGTTGTCGTAAAACCCAGCAGTGATACGCCGGTTACGGGCGGTCTGCTCATTGCGAAAATTTATGAGGAAGCCGGGCTGCCTGCCGGCGTGCTGAACATCGTGATCGGAACAAGTCACGACATCGGCGACGCGTTTGCCGAGCACCCCATTCCCGCCATGATTTCCTTTACCGGTTCGACTGCTGGAGGAAAGCACGTTGCCGGCCTTGCTGTTACGGGTCCGATGCTAAAACGCCAGGCGCTTGAACTTGGAGGGAACACACCATTCGTAGTGCTGGACGACGCAGACCTGAGTCAGGCTGTGCCTTCTGCCGTATTCAGTCGATTTCTTCACCAGGGTCAAATCTGCATGAGTTCGAACCGCATCATCGTGGACGCGAGGGTGCACGACGACTTTGTGCAGCGTTTCGTGGTACACGTGCAGAAGCTTAAGTGCGGGGATCCTCGTGATCCGGAGACGGTCATCGGACCGATCATTAATTCCAGTCAACTGCGAAACATGGTGGAATTGATGAAGCAGAGCCGGCAGGCGGGCGCTCGACAGGTATTAGGAGGAGATCCGCGAGGGTTGGTGCTGCCTCGCAGGTGTTCGCCGACTTCACCAACGACATGCCCATCGCGAAAAACGAAACCTTTGGGCCAATCGCGCCCATCATCAAAGTGTGCCCTGATGCGGAGGCGCTGCGGCTCGCGAATGACACGCCCTACGGGCTCTCGAGTGCCGTCTTCACCGCCGACCAGGGAAGTGGCCTGCGGTTTGCCCTGGGCGTCGAGGCCGGGATGACGCATATCAACGGCAGCAGTGTTGACGACAATCCAAACAATCCCTTTGGTGGAGAGAAGAACAGCGGCGTTGGCCGCTTCGGCGGTGATTGGGTGATCGAGGAGTTCACCACCGATCACTGGGTGACGGTACAACATACGCCGCGCCCCTATCCGTTTTGAGTTTAAAGAAACTCCAGTTCACCTCATGTCATCCTAAAGACTAGAACGTGGGCCCGAACGTGACCAAATGAAAGTGAGGAACGAGACATGAGAGTAGGTTTCATTGGCCTTGGAAATATGGGCTCGGGAATGGCGCGCAACCTGATCAAGGCAGGGCATCAACTCACCGTCTATAACCGGACGAGACAGCGTGCCGAGAGCCTCGAGAGTCTGGGAGCACGAGTGGTATCGAGTCCAGCCGAGGCTGCCTCCGCCGCGGAGGTGTTGATCACCATGCTGGCGGATGACGATGCGGTCGAAGAGGCGTTGCTGGGTCACGATGGCGCTATGAGTGCGCTTCCGCCCGGCGCCGTCCATGTTGGCATGAGCACGATCAGCGTGCAGCTTTCGCGGCGGTTGCTGGCGGAACATCAGGGGAAGCAGCAGCACTACATCGCAGCCCCGGTCTTCGGACGGCCTGATGCCGCCGCAGCTGGCAAACTCTTCATTGTTGCCGCGGGACCATCGCAGCAGATCGAACGCTGCCGTGGTTTGTTCGATCGAATGGGACAAAAAACCTTTGTGGTTGATGAACAGCCGCCCGCCGCCAATGTGTTTAAGCTGACTGGGAATTTCCTAATCACGACCGTGATTGAAAGCCTGGCGGAAGCTTTTGCGCTGGTGCGAAAGTCCGGGCTGAATGCCGAGAAGTTCCTTGAAGTGATGACCGAATCGCTTTTTACCGCACCCTTATACCGAAGCTACGGCAGCATGATCGTGTCCGAGGAGTTCGAGCCAGCGGGATTCAAAATGCCACTCGGATTCAAGGACAACCGACTGGTGCTGGCCGCTGCGGAAGAGGTTCGAGCACCAATCCCCATGGCAAGCCTGGTCCACGACCGGTTTTTAGAGGCTATGGCCCTGGGATTGGGCACTGCCGATTGGTCAGCGATCTCCCGCGTTTCACTTCGAGGTGCTGGACTATAAGCGAATGACTTCTGCGCAAGCTCGGCGACCTAGGTCTCTACGGCCAGCTTGGGAACGTCACTCAGGATTCGCTCTTCCCGGTCGATGCTAGCAGCGAGTGGTGCGCTCAAAGGTGCAAACTGGAGGCCGCCTGAGGGCGGAGCAAGCGGCAGTGGGTGCGCAGGGGCGAAAAGCGCATCTGGCATTTCGGCAATGCATAGGTAGCCCGCCAGCCGCGCCGTGTACAGCCAATCGACAACAGCGAAGTAAATGAGGGCGAGAACGGTGAGGGTCGCGAGTAGCGCTCGCCGGGGAAGAACCCCGACGAAGCCCAATGAAAACGAACTGACCGTGCTTGCACCCATGAAGGCTGCGATGTGCGCGAGCCCGAACCACGCGCTCACGGCCACGACAGGTCCGAAGCGGTTGCGGCACAGAGTGACAGCGGCAGAGATGGCGCTGAGAGTGTCTTGATGATGATCGTTGCCATTGCGGACGGCGAATAGAGCGGCCAGCGAGAGAAACCAGTTCAGGATCAGCCACAAGCCGCCGACAAGCGCAGCTAGCGGCAGAAAAAAAAGAAAAGCTAAGCCGGGTTGAGGATTCCTGTTGGTTGAGGCAAAACCCGCGAGGATGCTCGCGCCCACGAGCGCGAACCATGCCGCCAGTGTGACTGCAGTGCGCAGGAAATTAAGGGCCAACAGCGACGCGGGGAGAAATCGCTTTCGCCTCTCTGCGAATCGGACCGGGGGTGAATCAATCGCATTCCCATCCGCTTTACTGGGCTGAGGCGCACACGCTTCCCCTCGAGCTATGGGCGCAGCCGATTGGGGTGGAGAGTCCGGCACGAATCGGTCTGAAAAATGATCCAGCAGCGCACGAACGGTTATGGCGCGACCCAAGGATGCGGCAAAAATCCATAGCACGGTCAAGCCTGCCGCTCCCAACAATGCAGCCATAGAAACTCGGGTCAAGCTGCCGCGTAGGATGTGGGCGATCGCCCTTGAAATCAAAATGGGATGACGGGAGCGCAGGAAAAGGAGTTCGCCGCTGTTCACGGGAAGGGTGTTTAGATACTCAAAGAAAGCAAAGCCTAATAAAGTGCAAGCGGTCGCGCCCACGCTCCACCGCCAGGCGATTTCCGCCAGGGCTAGTGAAGGCTGGCGAAAAGCAGCGCGGAAGCCTTCGAGTGTAGGAGAGGGGCGAGACATGTATTCGTGCTCGTGGCTAGGATACCGCAAGACGACGAAGACGGGCCTCGTGCCATGCCTCAGAATCTGGTCCTACATGATGTGACCTGTAGGTTCCGCGATATCTGCAACCGACTGTCATCGACGAGCATCTCTCAAAGTAGATCGTAATTCGCCAAGCCTACAGTTCACGCTCTGCGAAGACGTCCTCGCGGAGTGGGGGTTGAGGTGTGTCTTAAATCTTTGTAATCTCAGGAGGCTAGAGAAAGAATGAAATTCGCACAATTTGTCGCGGCATTCGCGATTTTAGCAAGCGTCTTGTCGGTGAACTCGTTCGCCAAGGACAACCACTCGGGGAAGTTCACTCTCACCGATCCGGTGCGAGTGGGTTCTACAGAGCTCGCACCGGGGCGTTACAAGGCCGAGTGGAGCGGGCCAGCCGATGCCGTAAAAATTGAGATCTTGCAAAACGGCAAAACTGTGGCCACGGTAGCGGGACAAATCAAGAATCTTCCGCGTCCTGCGCCCTATGACTCGGTGGCGACGAAGACGGAGAACGACAGCAGAACGCTCGATCAGATTGAATTCAACAAGCGCACGGAGGCTCTGGTTCTGGCAGGAGAATAAGGCAATCCGGAAGGCTTGAAATTCATGTCAGCCTGGCGGGCGCGCTTCTTCAAGCACGTCCGCCTTTTACTTGACCACAATATTTACGAGTTTGCCGGGCACGAATATCTTTTTTACGATCTGCTTGCCGGCAGTGAGGGAGCGAATTTTCTCGTCGGCAAGAGCGCGCTCCAAAACTGCTTCCTCGGTTACGTCGGCGGGCACAACTATGTGGCTGCGCACCTTGCCGTTAATCTGCACCGGGATTTCAATTTCCTCTTCTTTCACCAGAGCGGGATCGTAGTTGGGCCAAGCGGCTTTCAGGAGGCTTTCCTTTTCGCCGAGCACTTCCCAGAGTTCGTGGGCGAGGTACGGGGCGAAGGGCGCGAGCAATAATGCGAGATTCCGCTGGACGTCGGCCAGAAGGGTTAATGGAATCTCATCCCCCTGGCCGAGCACAGCGGTCACGGGGTTTTTAGTCGACTGAGTTCCCGGTGCCCTCCGGTTGGCATCATTCACCAGTTCCATAATGGCCGCGATGCAGGTGTTGAAGTGCCAGCGTCCCTGGAAGTCGTCAGTCACGCGCTTGATGGTCTGGTGCAGCTTACGTTGAAGGCGGCGGGCTGACCCTGTTAACGGCGTGGGCAAGGGGGCACGCCAAGCGGGATCCTGGGGCTTGGCATTCAGCTCGAAGAAGCGATAGACGCGCCCTAGGAAGCGCTGGATGCCTTCAATGCCAGAGTCTTGCCAGTCGAGGTCGCGGTCTGGCGGCGCGGCGAAGAGGCTATAAAGACGCGCGGCATCGGCGCCGTAGCGCGCGACCATCACGTCGGGCGTGACGACGTTGCCCAGACTCTTCGACATTTTTGCGCCGTCTTTGATCACCATGCCCTGTGTGAAAAGGCGCGCCACCGGCTCATCATTCCGGATCAGACCGATGTCGCGCATGAACTTGGTCCAGAAGCGGGAGTAGATCAGGTGCAGAATGGCGTGTTCAACGCCTCCGATGTATTGGTCGATGGGAAACCAGTAATCGGCGATCTTCGAGTCGAAGGGGGTGCGGTCATTGTGCGCGTCGGTGTAGCGGTAGAAATACCAGGAGGAATCGACAAAGGTGTCCATGGTGTCGGTCTCGCGGCGTGCGGGACCGCCACAGTTGGGGCAAGTCGCGTTGACGAATTCCGGAATTCTGCCCAGCGGTGATCCGCCGGTGAGCGTGATCTCAATGTTCTCTGGCAGAATCACCGGTAAATCTTTTTCCGGCACGGCGACGATGCCGTCTTTCTCGCAATACAACATGGGAATGGGCGTGCCCCAGTAGCGCTGACGCGAGATGCCCCAATCTTTTAAACGATAGGTGACTGTAGCCTTGCCGAAAGAGTGCTTCGCGGCATAAGCCGACATCTGACGGATCGCGTCATCGCATTTGAGACCGCTAAAGGCGCCGGAGTTGATCAGCATCCCCTCGGTTGTGGTGAACGGAAGTCGAGGCTCAGCCACAGTTTCTTCGGGGTCATCGGCGATGGGAAGAATGACCAGACGAATCTCGAGACTGTATTTCTTCGCGAATTCGTAGTCGCGCTCATCGTGGGCGGGTACGCTCATGATGGCTCCGGTGCCGTAGTCCATGACAATGTAGTTGGCGATCCAGATGGGCACTTTCTCGCCATTGAACGGGTTGATGGCGTAGCGTCCGCTGTTGACTCCGTGCTTCTCGATAGCGCCGATGTCGCCGACTTCTTTGGCCTTGCGCTGTTCGCCGATGAGGTGATCGACTTTGGCGCGCAAGTCGCGATTGCTCGCGGTGAGATCGGCAACGACGGGATGCTGAGGCGCGAGCTGTACTGAAGTGGCGCCGAAGATGGTGTCCACGCGTGTGGTGAAGACAGAAAGCTTTGAACCTTCCGTGCGGGCAGCGCCGTCCAGCTTGAAATCGACGAGCGTGCCTTCGCTGCGGCCGATCCAGTTGCGCTGCATGGTGCGCACTTTGTCGGGCCAGCCTTCGAGCTTGTCCAGATCGCGCAAAAGTGCGTCAGCGTATTTCGTGATGCGCAAAAACCACTGCTCGAGCTCGCGCTGCTCGACCAGAGTATCTTCATGACGCCAGCAGCGGCCATTGACGACCTGTTCATTGGCCAGCACCGTGCAACACTGCGGACACCAGTTGACTTTGCTCTGCTTGCGATAAGCCAGACCTTTCTCGTACATCTTTAGGAAGAACCACTGGTTCCAGCGGTAGTATTCCGGCAAGCACGTAGTCACTTCCCGGGACCAGTCGTAGGCAAAGCCCAGGCGCTTCATCTGCGCCTTCATGTTGGCGATATTGGCCAGCGTCCACTCGCGCGGCGGCGTGTTGTTCTGTATCGCTGCGTTCTCTGCGGGGAGGCCGAAGGAATCCCATCCCATGGGGTGAAGCACGTTATAGCCGTTCATCCACATGTAGCGGGCGAGCGCGTCGCCGATGGCGTAGTTGCGCACGTGGCCCATGTGCAGCGCGCCTGAGGGATAGGGCAGCATTTCAAGAACATAGAATTTCTCTTTCGTGGAGCCGGGCTCGGCGGCGTACAGGGAGGCGTTCTGCTGCCACTGCCGAAACCATTTTTCTTCGACGCGCTGGGGGTCGTAGCGCTCGTCGTTCTCGCGATCGGGGGAACGGTCGGAGCGGCTTTCAACGCGCGCGTTGGAGGGCGCGGTTATGGTTTTCGAGTTGTCTTCGGGCGGCATGACGGCGGCTCTCGGACCATTGAATTCTTGATTCTACAACGACGGACTGGTGCGGCGCGGCGCCCATAACACGTTGAGTGGTCATTCTCCAGTTTTTCTGGCCATTGCTGGTTGGTGGCGCCGGCGGTCGCTGCCCGCGATTACTCGACCAACTTCTTAAGGGCATCCACATTTCTGCGGTCGTCGCCGGGACTGTCGATTGGCGTCTCGGCGATGAAGGCGGCGTGGGCCAGGCGGAGGTCGTTGAGCAGAATGCGGAAGGGCTCTTTCCCGATCATTCCCCTTCCGATGTGCTGGTGGCGGTCGAGCTTGGAACCGCGGGTGGCTTTGGCGTCGTTGCAGTGGACCACTTTCACGTTGTTCAAGCCGATGGTTTCGTCCAACTGTGTCAACGTCCGGTAAAGGCCATCTTCGCTGACGATGTCGTATCCGCACACGTGGGCGTGACAGGTGTCGATGCAGGCTGCGATGGGGACGATGCCGTGCAAGCGGTCGATTACTTCCGCGACTTGCTCGAAGCTACCGCCGAGGGAGAATTCGGCCCCGGCCGTGTTTTCGATCAGAATGGTCAGGCCAGCTTTGGCGAGATCGAGGCCCTGTGTGCAAGCGGCAATGGCAGCGGCTGTGCGGAGGAGGCCCTGCTCGCGGTCGGCCCCGCGGAATGATCCAGGGTGAAGGACAAGATACTCCGCGCAGAGAGACAGAGCGCGTTCGACCTCGCCGCGAAAGGCGGCCATTGATTTCTCGAGGAACAACTCATTGGAACTGGCGAGGTTCACGAGGTAGTTGGTGTGAATGACCAGCGGCTTGAGATTGTAGTGAGCGCGCAGACGATTCATTTCGGCGCATTGCAACTCGCCCAGATCATAAGGGGCCCATTGGCGCGGGCTGGAAGAGAAAATCTGGAAAGTGTTGCAGCCCAGGCGGTAGGCGCGTTCGGCGGCGTTCTGTACACCTCCGGCGGAAGATGTGTGTATGCCAATGCGGCGGGAAGTCAGGCGGGGCGGGCGTTTGGGCGGGCGGCGACGCAGGATGTCCTGTTCGCGGGCGAGGGAGCGGGGCATGACAAGAGTATAGCGGGAAGCGACTGCTTCCCAGGCTACGGTGAGACCCTCCTCGTCACCTCAGGACCACAGGGCAGCGCGAATCGCCTGTCGTCACGCGCTCTGTGACGTGTCGACCCAAGACGTTTAGAACCCCCGCCGCCCTCACAGACCGTGCTGCTAGCGCGACGCGACTTGCGTGGGCTGGGTTGGCACGGATGGCCCGATATGGGCGGCCACGGGACGCCCAGCGTAGTCCTTGCCGTCAGTTTGTTCGGGAACCGCGTTCGGGGGGGTATCGACTTGGGCAAAGCCCACGCTGACGCACGACAAAAACATAATGGCGATAGTGAAGAGTCCTTGGCGCACGTAAACCTTCCTGCTAGTTCTTTATGAATCAGCATTCTCCTGTGGAAAATCAGGCCGATACTGTATTTGGACGAGAACACTCGTTGATGAATAACCACGACCCGATAAGCGGCGGTTTGCGGCAATCCACTGGGAACGCTAAACTTGGGACTCCGAGGTAGGAATCCATGTTAGTGGTCATGCAGGCGCACGCTAGCGAGGAGCAGGTGCGAGCGGTTTGTCAGAAGATCGAAAAGCTGGGGTATCGCGCGCATGCCATGCCGGGGGCGCAGCGGACGGCCATCGGCATTACCGGCAACAAGGGCGAAGTCGAACAGGGCACGCTTGAGGAAATGGCGGGCGTGCAGGAGGTCATCAAGGTCTCGAAGCCCTATAAGCTGGTGAGCCGTGACCTTAAAGAGGAGAACACGGTCATTCGCTTTCCTGGAACGGCCGCAACGATCGGAGGGACGGGGCTGGCGGTGGTTGCGGGTCCTTGCGCCATTGAGAGCCGCGAGCAGGCGTTTGCCGTGGCTGAGCGCGTGCATCGGGCGGGCGCACAATTTTTTCGCGGGGGGGCTTATAAGCCTCGGACTTCACCTTATTCTTTTCAGGGGTTGGGCGAGGCGGGGCTGCGCATTATGGCGGAGATCCGCCAGCAGTTTGGGATGAAGATTATTACGGAAGCAATTGATAATGAATCGCTTGACCTGGTGGAAGAATATGCCGACGTGATCCAGATCGGGGCCCGGAACATGCAGAATTTCTCTTTGCTGAAGCGTGCCGGGCGGGCTAAAAAGCCGGTACTGCTAAAACGTGGGATGTCGGCGACTTTGGAAGAGTTCTTGATGGCGGCGGAGTATATCTTGAGCGAGGGTAACTACAACGTGGCCCTGTGCGAGCGGGGGGTGCGGACTTTTGCCGACCATACGCGGAACACGCTGGACCTGAGCCTGGTACCGGCGGTGCAGCGGTTGAGCCATCTGCCGATTCTTGTCGATCCCAGTCACGGGACGGGCAAGCGCAACAAAGTTACTCCACTGTCGCGGGCTGCGGTGGCGGTAGGCGCGGATGGATTAATGGTCGAAGTTCACCACAAACCGGATGAGGCTTTGTCGGACGGGCCGCAGTCGCTGTTCCCCGATCAGTTCGATGAGTTGATGGTGCAGGTGCGGCAGATTGCGGCGGTAGTGGGACGGACCGTGCCGGGGATTGGGGTGCGAGAGACGGTCGGGGTCGCCGCAAAGTAGTCGCAGCAGTCGAGCATCAAACATTCGATCGAGAGAATGCCTTTGTGAGTCCCAGTTGGCATAAGCAGAAAGGGATCCTTCTTCCGACTCCGTGACGGCTTTGCTTCGCGCGCAGCCAACTGCTGCTCAGGATGACATGAGTTGGTGATGTCGTGGTCTCCAAGACCGGCTCAGGTATCGCAATGCGATCGGAGCTGCGTTCTGCTAATCTTTGTTCTTCTGCGAAACAAGCTTCGCTTTGAGAAAATTCCTCCTCATCATTGTTCTGATTCCGCTGCTGGGAGCGGGCGCGTGGTGGTATTTCCGCGAGGAAGCGCTGCCTGACTATGGGCCTGCTTACCGCGAGTATGCCTACATCACCAACGGCAAGAGCAATACTGTTAGCGTGATTGATCTGCGGACGTTTGAGCTGGCGAAGACCATCCCTGTGGGTGCGGGGCCGACTGGCGTGGCGGCGAACCGCAAGAAGAACGAAATTTACGTGGTCAATGCCGGCTCGAACAATGTCAGCGTCATTGATGCGGAGAAGAACGCCGTGGTGGCAACTATTGGCGTTCATGGAAAGCCTTACTTTATTGATGTTTCCGAAGACGGCAAGCGGGCGTACGTGGCTAACTCGGCTTCCGCCAATGTTTCGGTGATCGATGTGGAGAAGCGCGCTGTGATCGGCAATGTTGGCGTGGGGGCTGCACCGGGGTTGGCTCGGGTTTCTCCTGACGGAGGGACGATTGTGGTGTCGAACCGCGGCGGCAACACCGTTTCACTGATTGATGCCAAGGCGCTGCGGGTGCGGTCTACCGTGCCGGTGTGTCAGGAACCGGAGGATATCGCGATCCTGCACGATTCGAGCAAAGCGTTTGTTACTTGTTCAGGTTCGGCACAGGTGGCTTCGATTGATCTCAAGCAGGACCGCGTGCTGGCCCTGCTTGATGTGGGACGCACGCCAGTAAGCCTGGCCCTCAAGCCTGACGGCGGCGAGCTCATGGTTTGCGATTTCGATTCCGACAGTATTTCCATTATCGAGACGGGCAACGATGAAGTGGGCAGCAGCAGTTTGATTGGAAAGCATCCGGCACGGGGAGTCGTGACGGGGGATAACTCGCGCTTCTATGTCAGTAATTTTGGCTCGAACAGCGTAGCAGTGTATGACATTGATATGGGCAAGCTGATCGCTACCATGCCGGTGGGCAGCCGACCAGAGGGATTGGCGCTTTCGCAGGATCAGAGGTATTTGCTGGTGCTGGACACGCAGTCGGGGGATGTGACGGTGATCCAGAAGCGCAATCCGCGCAAGCTGGAGCCCACGGAGTATTCACTGCTTACGATGATTCCGGTAGGAGTGCAGCCGAACGGGATTGTGGTTAAGGCGTTTATGACCAGCACGCCGGCAAAGTAGGGATTGACCAACCCGCCACAGGATTCGAGAGGAAAAAAGAGACGTTGCAAGCAACGTCTCTACGGCAGGTTATTGAATTTGGCGTCGCGAGTGTTATGAATTGGCCGCGACTGGCTTGGCGCAGAACTTGTCGAAGGCGGCTTTCAGCTCGGTGGCGATGGCCGGGGCTTCGCGGCTTTCGATGTCTCGGCGTTGCATCATGTAGACCAGCTGGCCATCGCGCAAAATTCCGATCGATGGTGATGATGGCGGATATCCGGTGAAGTAGCTGCGGGCACGTTCGGTGGCTTCGGTCTCCTGTCCAGCGAAGACGCTTACAGCTTTGTCAGGCCGAGAAGAATGCTGAAGGGCCATGCGGACGGCGGGCCGCATGCGTCCGGCGGCGCAGCCGCAGATGGAGTTTACAATCACCATGGTGGTTCCCGGCTGATACTTCAGCGCCTGGTCGACTTCCTCGGGTGTACGCAGTTCCCGGACCCCAAGCCGGGTTAACTCTTCGCGCATAGGGACAACCATTATTTCTGGATACATGGGCATGTGTTCTTGTTCCTCTCGATCTGGCTGAGCTTTCGCCTTCTGAGCCTCTCTCGGCTGTCTTCCTCATTGTAGCTTGATATTCATTCCGCGCTGGCAATGGGTAACCAGCCGCCCGGCTATGACCTTCGGCGGCTGCGCGCCTGCGTGGGCGATGTGTATATTGAGAGCAAATCCATGCTGCTGCAGGAAAATGTTCCCCTCGCGCCGCTGACGACCTTCAGAGTCGGAGGCCCGGCACGCTATTTCGTCGAAGCTCAATCGATTGGCGAGGTGCAGGAAGCAGTCGCCTTGGCGCGATCACGTCAGTTAGAGCTCTTCGTTCTAGGTGGCGGCAGCAACCTGGTGGTGGCGGACGCGGGCTGGCCCGGTCTGGTGCTGAAGGTTGCGATCTCTGGCATCGAGCAACGCAGCGGCGACGATGGCAAGACTGTTTTTGATGTAGGAGGGGGCGAGCCTTGGGACAAATTTGTGGCGCACGCCGTGATGCAGCACTGTGCCGGAGTGGAGTGTTTGAGCGGCATTCCGGGCAGCGTGGGCGGCACTCCGGTGCAAAATGTGGGGGCCTACGGGCAGGAAGTGTCGGAGACAGTTGAGTCAGTTGAGGCACTCGATCTCAAGGACAATCAGGTGCGCGAACTCTGCCGTGAGGCCTGCGGATTCGCTTATCGCAGCAGTATCTTCAACACCAGCGAGCGTGGCCGGTTCATCATTTTGCGCGTGACTTATGCACTTACCGCTGGCGGGGAGCCACGCATCAGCTATGCCGATCTCGAGCGCCACTTCGATGGATGGGAATCGGCGCCGAATGTGGCGGAAATTCGCGAAGCCGTGCGGCACATCCGCGCCCTCAAGGGAATGCTGATCGTTCCGGGGGATGAAGATTGCCGCAGTGCAGGCTCGTTTTTCAAAAATCCCGTCCTCACGGCAGCGCAACACGAGGGACTCGAGCAGCGGGCCGCAACTCGCAGATTGAAAGTACCCAGCTATCCGGCGCTGGAAACGCGTAAAAAAGTTTCCGCCGCATGGCTGGTGGAGCATTCCGGGTTTCGGAAAGGATATGGATCTGGGCGGGTGGGTATTTCACACAAACACGCTCTCGCAATCGTCAATCGAGGCGGAGCCTCGGCTGCTGAGGTGCTGGCCTTGAAAGATCAGATCCAGGTTCGGGTGGAAGAGATATGGGGCGTGAAGCTTGAGCCGGAGCCGGTGATGGTCGGGTTCTGAAGGGCTGATGCGACCTCCCTGCCCGCAATTCATCGGCAGAATGTCGGCGAAAAACCTGGAACGCGCATAGCTTCGTCGACTGCGGCGCAATCCTACTTAAATAACAGCCTGGCAGTGCTTATTGGCCTCGTGGGCACCTCGCCCGCCGCCATTGTTCTGCCTTGATTCCCTATAGGGAGACGTTGCAAGCAACGTCTCTACGGACGTTCTTCGGAAGAAATTCCTGAACAGAGCAGACACAGCGATGGTCTTTACCTGTGAGCGCAAACAGATGGTGGCTGGACAGGCGATCTTGAGTGAGACCGCGACCAAGGTGCAAAGCCAGGAAGACGCACTCGAAGACATCGTCCGGCGGCATGCGCGGCTTGTCTATCGCATCGTCTATGGTGTCTTGCGTAACCATCACGAGGCCGAAGATGCCACGCAAGAGACGTTTGTGCGAGTGCTCCGCTACGGCAAGAAGCTGGGCAAAGTCGAGGATCATAAGAGCTGGCTGGCGCGAATTGCCTGGCGGGTCGCGGTGGATCGGAGCAAACAACACTCACGAAAACGGGAGATTCCGCTGGAGAGCTTTGACCAGCCTTTCGAAGAGGTCGCCTCTTCGCAGGTGGGCGCAGAGGAAGCGATTCTGGGAAAGCAGGTGGGAGCGCGGTTGGAAAAGCTGATGGCAGCGCTACCTGAGAAGTTGCGAGCGCCTCTCATCTTATCGGCGATCGACGAAATGTCGCCACGAGAAGTGGCAGCAACTTTAGGAATCAACCAAGCGATGGTGAGGTCGCGAGTATTTCGAGCGCGGCAGATCTTGCGGGAGAAGCTGACGCAGCCGGGGAATCGGAAGTGAGGGATGGGCAACGTGGCTGACAACGATCACATTTTTGGCAGCGAGGAGAAGAAGAGTCGGAGCTATGACGCGCTCGACCGCGAACTTGATGCCGCGCTGGCGCAGTACGGGGCAGGCGAGCCCAGGGCGGGACTGGAGCAGCGCGTTCTGACCAATTTGCAGGCGGAGCGGGAAAGGATAGCGTCCCGGACCTGGTGGCGTTGGCCGGTTACGGTGGCTCTTGCCGCTGCAGTGACCATTGCTGTGGGCGTGTCACTGATGTGGAGGTCGGCGAAAACATCGCCGGTGGTCTCGGTGGATGGTCCGCCTAGGGTGCAAAGCGGTGGGCAAGATGGGCCACTCTTAGCGGGGGATGTGCGGAATCCACCGCCTTTGACTTCGTCTGCCAGGCGGAAACACACAAACCGTGATCGTCGCCGGCAACCCACAGTCGCTGCCGGACCCAAGCTGGAACAGTTTCCATCCCCCCAGCCGATGAGCGAGCAGGAAAAGATTTTAGCGAGCTATGTCGCGCAATATCCCGAACATGCGGCGTTGATTGCTGAGGCCCGGACCGAGGCGCTGAGAAAAGATAGAAGAGAAGAAGAGGAGACCGGTGCATCGACTGGCAATCGGGATTCCCGCCAATGAGATGAGTAGTGATGATCGACACAGAACCATGTTCGTACAGACCTAAGGAGAATTTCGAATGTGCAAGAAAACGATGGTGGCGGCAGCATTGATTTGGGGAATGATGATTTCGGGCGAGACCGGGAAGGCGTCGGCTCAGGAGACTGGAATGGCAAAGGGAACACCTGAAGCGACAGAGCCGGGGCACGCTTACCGGCTCGATTTCTCGATCAACGAGGTGGACGACGGAAAGAAGATCAATACGCGGCAGTACTCGATGAATCTGAGTGCCGGGGACAACAATGAAATCAAGATCGGTACGCGTGTTCCCGTCGAGGCGAAGCAAGGAGAGTTCCAGTACATTGATGTGGGAACTAGTATCTGGTGCAGGCTGAGGGACCGGCATGACGTGGTCTGGCTGGGCAACGATCTCTTGTTGAACGTGCGAGG
>WNFC01003048.1_pt1 | contig 18066 bp, 17 predicted proteins | sample 5400541 | NCBI WGS metagenome assembly WNFC01 (sample SAMN13153342, study PRJNA577476) | soil metagenome | isolation source: 120 cm saprolite under Douglas fir tree site 2 hole 2 replicate 1 | place: USA:California | collected 2015-04-18
CGCCGACGTGCCCCCGATCAACGTGCATTTCCTCGACTTCCCGGACACGGAGATCAACGCACTGGGCGCGCGCGGGATCGGAGAGATCGGCTTGGCCGGCATTGCCGCCGCCATCACGGCTGCGGTGCACCACGCGACGGGCGTTCGCGTGCGGGAGCTGCCGGTGAAGATCGAGCACCTCTTAGGGTGACAACATGATTGACCGACGCACGTTCTCGACGGCGCTTGTCGCTGGTGTTGCAACCTCGCTGTTCGGTCGCCCAAGCACGGCTCAGGCTCAACCTGCAAAGGCTGGACTGTGGACCGCGATGACCTGAGGGTGGCCCCGAGCGTTTGACAATCGTCGAGTCCGATTGCAATGTGTACACTCCTGATGACGATCACTCCTGAAATCGCCGTCGTGGGAGGCGGGCCCGCGGGTTTGGCGGCCGCCACCGAGGCCGGGGGAATCCCGGGTGAAACCTCTCTGAAAGGAGATCTTGACCATGTGCGTGGACGACGATTCCTTTCCTCCGATTCCTCCGATTTCGGGCGGCGCGGCCGGATCCGGTGACCTGCACCTGACCTCGAGCGACGGCACCCGCTTCATGGCCCACGCGGCTCGCGCGGCCAGTTCCACCGGGGCGGGTATGGTGGTGATCCCGGACGTGCGGGGCCTGCACCCGTACTACAAGGAACTGGCCGACCGCTTCGCAGAAATCGGGGTGGACGCAGTGGCGATCGACTTCTTCGCGCGCACCGCGCCGTCGGAGGACCGCAGCGAGGCGTTCGACTTCATGTCGCAGGTGCCCCTGACCAAGCCGGAGACGCTGCAGGCCGACATCGCGGCCGCCGCTGCCTATCTCCGCACCGCCGACGGCGGGCAGGTGAAGTCGCTCTACTCGGTGGGCTTCTGCTTCGGCGGTGCGCTGTCCTATCTTCAGGCGGCGAGCGGGCTCGGCTACGCCGGCGTGATCGCCTTCTACGGCTGGCCGTCTGGGCTCAAGCGCTGGCCGGACCGGCCCAAGCCGGTCGACGCGGTGCCGCGCTACAAGTGTGCGGTGCAGTCGATCTTCGGCGGCGCCGACGAGGGCATTCCGCCGGCGGACGTGGAGGCCTTCGACGGGGCGTGCCGCAAGGCGGGGATCAAGCACGACCTCAAAGTGTACCCGGGGGCGCCGCACAGCTTCTTCGACCGGAAGTACACCGAGTTCGCAGAGGCCTCGGCGGACGCCTGGAAGCGCGTGCAGGCCTTCGTCAACGGAAGGTAGGGATCACCTCGCGGGTAAGTGCTGCGGTGCCGCCGGCGACGCGCGTCTTCACGTAGGTCGACCAGTTGGTCTTCGGCGAGCAGGCTGGACCGCGCGCGGTCATGTGGCAGAATTGGCCCATGTCCCGCCAGCCCGCGCCCGCCGACGCCGTCATCGCGTCTGTCCGCCAGTGGATCGCCGAGGCGCGCTCCGTGGTGGCCCTCACCGGCGCCGGGATCTCCACCGACTCCGGCATCCCCGACTTCCGCGGCCCTCAGGGCGTGTGGACCAGGAACCCCGAAGCCGAGAAGATGGCCACCTTGGAAAACTACCTCGCCGATCGGGAGGTCAGAAAGCGCGCGTGGCGCAACCGGCTCGACACGCCCCACCTCAGCGCGGAGCCGAACGCCGGGCACCACGCCCTCGTGGCCCTGGAGCGCCGAGGGAAGCTCGACACGCTCATCACCCAGAACGTGGACGGGCTGCACATCAAGGCCGGGGCCTCGCCCCAGCGCGTGATCGAGATCCACGGCCACACGCGCGAGGTGGTGTGCCTGGAATGCGGCGAGCGCGCGGCCATGGAGCGGGCACTGGCCCGCGTGCGGGCCGGCGAGGATGATCCGCCCTGCCGGAGCTGCGGCGGCATCCTCAAGGCCGCCACCATCTCCTTCGGTCAGGCTCTCGTCGCGGACGATCTCGTGCGCGCCCAGACGGCGGCGCGACACTGTGATCTGATGCTGGCCGTGGGCTCGACGCTGTCGGTCTTCCCTATTGCCGGTGTGGTGCCGGTGGCCAAGGAGGCGGGAGCCCGCGTGGTCATTGTCAATGCCGAACCCACCGCCATGGACGACGTGGCCGACGCCGTGCTGCGCGGCTCCATCAGCGCCATCCTCCCCCGCCTCGTCGAGGAGTGAGGTGATTCGGTGATGGACCGGCGGGCGTTCATGGGTACTGTCGCCGGAGGGCTCCTCGCCACGCCGCTCGTCGCCCACGCGCAGCCGACCGCGAAGGTTCCCCGAGTCGGCTGGCTATCGCCCGGCTCCGCTACGTCGGATGAGACCTTCCTCGCGTCCTTCCGCGACGGGCTCCAGGCGTATAAAAAATGCCGGTAAGTCACAGGGAACACCACCGTACAACTCGGATTGGCTGGCTGCGCGCGGCGGTATTGGGCGCGAACGACGGGATCATTTCGACGGCCAGCCTGGTGCTGGGCGTCGCAGCTGCGGATGGGACGCACAGCAGCGTACTGATCGCGGGGGTCGCCGGCTTGGTCGCGGGATCTATGTCTATGGCCGCCGGTGAATACGTGTCGGTGCACTCACAGGCCGACACCGAACGGGCCGACCTTGAACGTGAGCACCAGGAGCTCAAAGCAGACGACAAGGGCGAGCACAAGGAGCTCGCGGCGATATACGTCGCTCGTGGGCTCGATCCATCGCTTGCGAAACAGGTCGCCGAGCAGTTGATGGCCCATGACGCATTGGGCGCGCATGCCCGCGACGAGCTCGGTATCTCCGAGGCTCTCATTGCGCGCCCGATTCAGGCTGCGTTGGCGTCAGCCGGTAGCTTCGCTGTCGGGGCAGCCATGCCTCTGCTCGTCACCGCCATAGTCCCGGAGGCAAGTCTGATCTACCTCGTTTGCGGAACTTCACTAGTTTCCCTCGCGCTTCTCGGAGGGTTGGCTGCGCACATTGGGGGCGCGAGCGTTTCGGCTGGCGCAATACGTGTCACCTTCTGGGGCGCACTAGCGATGGGTGTCACCGCAGGCGTCGGGACGCTGTTCAGAACTGCGGCGTGAAAAAGGTGCATCATGGCCTGGCCGAATCCCTGGGTGGAAACTTCTCTAAAAGGAGATCTTGACCATGTGCGTGGACGGTGGCCGCTTGACAGGGTGTCCAAGCCCCGCTTAGAGTCCCGTGACAAGGCCCCAAACGAGGAGGTGCACGCCCATGGCCAAGAAGAAAGCCAGAAGAGTAGCCACGAAGGCGAAGGTGACCCAGAAACCGGCGAAGCGAGCCGCCGCCAAGCCGCTCGACGCCGCCGACGCGATCCGTCAGCTCGACGCCGAATTCATGACGGCAGCCAACGCCAAGGACGCCTCGGCGTTGGTCAAGGCCTTCTATGCCCAGGACGCCGTGCTGATGCCGCCCAACCATGCCATCGTCGAGGGACGCGGGCAGATCCAGAACTTCCTGCAGGGCCTCATCACCGCGGGCTTCAGCGGGATCAAGCTCGAGACCACGAGCATCGCGAGCGACGGCGATCTCGCGTACGGACGCGGTCGCTACACGCTGTCCATGTCTCCCCCTGGCGGTGCGGCCGTGCAGGACGAGGGCAAGTACATCGTGGTTTACCGCCGTCAGGGCAAGACGGGGTGGCGGGCAATCGCGGATATCTTCAACAGCGATCGTACCGCGCAGTAAGCCCCCAAAGCTGGCCAAGGTCACACAAGGTAGGCCTCGATCACGCTAAATGTGCGGCTCAGCATCAACCCGCCAGGACAATGACTTGAGTGCGCGAGCGGACATGCGGAGCAAATTGGTACCAGCCACGCATGGCCTTGAACTCCGGGGTGGCGGTGGCGCCCGGACCGTCGATCTCGTAGATCGTCGTGTAAATGCGCTTCGCGATCTTTTCCGTCTTGCCGCCTGAGCTCTCCGATATCTCGCCCGAGGACACATAGCGGCGGCCGCGCCGTACACCCGGGCATTTCAGCGCGTCCGGCAGGTGGATCGTGTCGTACCACCGATTCCATTCGGCTTCGACTGTGGGGTCGACCTCGGCGGTAACAATCAGTAGGCATGCAGGGAATTCGGACATTGCTCTCTCCTAGGAAAGTAGGCAGGTCTGATGCGCATGCGTGCTGTCATTTGGTCCGCCTGCGCCGCCCAGTCAGTGAGCCGGAAGGGGCAGCCTCCAGAGGCAGCTCATTCCCTTCGGGCGATTGCCGAGCGTACCCGTAGACACCCGGTTACCCTCAAAGGTACCCTGATTGTGTAACCCGTCAATTGCGCCCAATCCCACTTGAGAGATGGACACGGTGCTTGGAGACTACTTTGATGAGAGAGGCACTCAGCCGACCCTCAGCTTCGCGTAGTCTGTGGGCGTCTGCGTGCTGCCGCCCTTGGCAGAGGATGTTGAGCGAGAGGACGCGGTAGTCATCATGTGAGGGCGAGATCACCGTCGCCCTCGCAGGGCCGGGGCGGACGGAGTCGGGTCAAAACCCTCGAAGAATGAGTGGTTGTCCGATGTCCGAAAGATCGAATACCTGAACCGGTATCTTTCCGGGCTACTCGGAGGCGCATGATGAGCAAGCAGTTTGACCTGGTCGTCATTGGTTCCGGGCCAGCCGGAGAAAAGGGGGCCGCTCAGGCTGCCTACTTTGGAAAAAGCGTTGCATTGGTCGAGCGCTCTGACTATCTCGGGGGAACCGGGATCAACACAGGAACCGTGCCCTCCAAGACCCTGCGCGAAACAGCTTTGTATTTTTCCGGGCTGCGGCAGCGGGGCCTGTACGGCATCGACTACTCCCTCAAGGAGCGCCTCACCATCGCGGATCTCATGCGCCGCCAGCAGGATGTGGTGGAGATGGAACGGGGCATCGTCAAAACCAACATGGAGCGGCACAACGTCGAAGTCTTCCGGGGAGTGGCGCGGCTCAAGGATGCCCACACGGTCTCCTTTCTGAAGCCAGATGGGAGCGAAGACGAAGTGACGGGAGACATTATCCTGATCGCCACAGGATCGTCACCCTTCCACCCCCCGGACATTCCGTTCGACAACCACAGAATCTACGACTCTGATTCCATTCTCCGCATGAAGATGATCCCGAAAACCATGGTGGTGATCGGCGGCGGAGTCATCGGGTGCGAATACGCGTGCACGTTTTCAGCGCTCGGCGTTCAGGTGACGCTGGTGGAAAGCTCCAATCGGATCCTGCGCTTTGTGGATTCTGAAATCGCCGACCGCCTGCGGATGAGGCTGGAACTGCTGGGGCTGCGTTTTGTGTTCAACGATCGCTTGCAGCGGGCGGAGGTGCTCCCGGACCGGACGCGTCTTGAATTGAGAAGCGGTGAGATCCTCGATTGTGAGATCGCATTGATCGCGGCGGGGCGCCAGAGTAACGTCCAGGGCATGGGGCTGGAAGAGACGGGCATGGCGCTGGGCGAACGCGGGCTGATCCTGGTGAACGAAAAATACCAAACGACCGTCCCCAACATCTACGCTGCCGGCGATGTGATAGGGTTCCCCGCTCTATCCTCCGTGTCCATGGAGCAGGCGCGCGTAGCGATGGTTCACGCGTTCCACCTTGCGTACAAGGAGCGCATCGGCGCGGTCCTGCCGCTGGCCATCTACACGATCCCGGAGATCTCGCTCGCCGGATGGACCGAAGATGCCTGCCGAGAGAAGAACATTCCCCATCTTGTCGGCCGTTCCTACTTTGACAAGAGCCCGCGCGGACAGATCATCGGGGACACCAGCGGCATGCTGAAACTCGTCTTCTCTCCATCGGACAAGAAATTGCTCGGGGTCCACCTCATCGGAGAGATGTCGTCTGAGCTCGTGCACATCGGCTCGCAGGTCATCGCTGCGGGGGGCACCATCGATGTCTTCATCGACAGCGTGTACAACTATCCCACCCTCTCGGACTCGTACAAGTACGCGGCCTATGACGGGCTGGGAATTCTGCGAACCTGGCGCGGATTCCAGGAATCTACGCACAGAACGAGACATTGAAGCCGTTCGTCCATTCGGCGTATAGCAGCCTGGACCGCCTCACGATCCCGCAGTCGGTGCTGGGGCGGGCGGATCAAGTGATCGAGTAGGAGGCAGAAGCATGGACTTCGGCTATTTCACGCTGAGCGACAATCACTACCTGAACAACACGCGCACTGCGAACCAGTTTGTCGCCGACATCACGGCAGAGGCGCTTTACGCGGAAGAACTGGGGATGCACTCCGCGTGGATCGGTGAACACCACTTCAGCTCTCTCGGCGTGTTGTCCTGTCCCGACCTGGTGCTGGCCTATATTGCGGCCCGGACGAGACACATTCGGCTGGCCCCGGCCGTGACGGTGCTCCCGCTGCATCATCCTATTCGCGTCGCCGAGCAGTGGTCGACGCTCGACCTGCTCAGCGGTGGCCGCGTTGATTTCGCCGCTGGGCGTGGATACGACCGCCGCGAATACCTGCCGTTCAAGGTGTCGTTCGAGGAGAACCAGCCGATTTTCGAGGAAGGCATGGAGGTGGTCCGTCGCCTATGGGAGGCGGACGGTCCCATCTCGCACCAGGGCAAGTACTACTCCTTCGAGAATGTGTCGATCACGCCGAAGCCCGTGCAGCGGCCGCTGCCCGTCTATGTGGCGTCCTTCTCCAAACCATCCATCGAGCTCGCCGCCCGGCTTGGCTGCGGACTGATCGTCGCGCCGTTCGCTGCTGCCATCAGCTATGGCGGGCTCAGGCAGGTCTCCGAACTCTACAACGAGACTTGTGCCAAGCATGGCACGACGCCGCAGCGGCTGATGTGCAGTTACTTCATCCACTTCGCCGACGACAGCGAGCAGGAGATGGCGCAGCGCCTGCGCCAAATCCGCTACTATAAAGAGTGCGTCATCCCCGCCTTCCCGGGCGACCCCCAGACCGCGCCGCCGAGCTATCGGTACTTCATCGAAATGGTGGAACGGCTTCACAGGGTGAAGCCCGAGGACCTGACCGAGAATTCGGTCCTGCTGGGCTCGCCCGCACGGATCACCGACACCTTGAAGAAGGTCGAGGCCGCGGGGTTCCAAGAGGTGATCCTCTATTTCAACGTTGGTCTGAAACCGCACGCCCAGGTCAAGGACGAGATGGGCCGCTTCATGGCCGAGATTGCCCCTGCCTTCGACGGTACCCGCAAGCGGCGGTCAGCGTAGCGACGCTGCCGAGTCATTCCGAATCGCGTCACGGCGAATGTCACCAGCCCCAGCACCGCCATCAGCAGGCTGGGTGGCTCGGGGACGGGGGCTGGCGGGACCGGTGGAGGCGAGCCCAGGAGGCGCGGGGCCGGCAGGCCGAAGTGCGGCTCGACGGACTGTGGGTTGGTCTGCGGGTTGGCCTTCCACGGCTCGTCGAACGCCTCGAAGAAGAAGGTCGAGACCGTGACCTGGGCCACGTAGTCGTTGAAGTATCTCAGAGCGTTGACCGTGTTCGGCGTTCCAAGGGGGTTGGTCGAATTCGTTCCTGCCGTCGCCCAGCCGGTTTCGCCGATGGCGATCGGCAGGCTGCCGAGGCCGAAGCCATTGAGGGCCGCGCGAAGGGCGTCGTAATCGGTGTGGAACTGTGAGATGGCGTTGTCGATCGACGTATTGGCATCGAAGAACGGGTAGATATTCGCGTAGATGGAGCCCTCGGCGGCCTGGCTCAGAGCCTGGTTCGCCGCCCCGGCCAGAACGCCCCACTGCTGAACGGTCGAGACGGGGAGCGTGGCTGCGGTGAAACCGCTGGCGGTCCGTTGCGCCTTGGCATAGTCCATCAGCGAGACCATGTCGGCGACCGTCACGCCGTTCACGCCGATGCTCTCGTTGCCGATGATCAGCGCCTTGACCGTGCCCGGGTAGACGGCGGCCTGCTTGATGGCGAGGTCGATCTCCATTTTCGTGCGCACCAGGTCGAGGCCGCCATTCGCGAACTGCAGGTTGGCCCCCAGGTAGACGGTCAGCCCCAGGGAATTCGCGGCCTGAACGTTGTATTGGTTGCTGTCGAGGTTATCGCTATTGCCGCTGAAGGGACTCGTCCCGACGCCGTAGGTCTTGATCGAGCCGAAGCCGCGAACCTTGACGGTCTGGAGATCGGCAGCGACGTCGGCGTAGGTATAGCTGTTGAAGAGGGGGGGTGCGAGAGGATTCCCGGACCAGGCTCCGATATACGGCTGAAAGTTTACGCCGACGAGCGAATTGATCATGTCCCCGCGCGCCGGGCTCGCGAGTAGGGTGGCGCTTGCGATGAGCAAGAAAGCGAGAGAGACGCGAGAGATCACGACGTGGACTGCTCAGCTATAGATGCACTATTCAACTTGACGTTGCGGAACAGGTACCGCATGTTGGCTCCTCTCTGGTTGGTGACAATCCGAACCCGGAGACTAACGGGGATGGCCGCCGAGGGCAAGCGAAACTCTGGACGTAGTGCTCGAGGATTGGCTCGTCGAGCCGACCGGCAGGGGGTGCACCATGATGTGGAGATTGTCGCTCGTCGCTGTAATGGTGCTCGCCTGTCTGGCCGGCCCCCGGCCCGCGGGCGCGGCGGATGCCGGCGTGGCCTACGCGGTCGACTTCAAGGGCTACACGGGCGGCTCGGTGCTCGAATGGCTCGGCCGCAAGAAGTTTGTCGCCAAGCAGGATGCCGACAACAAGAGCAAGATCGTGCTGTCCGTTCATGATGAGGCGCTGGTGCTCGAGGCCAAGCAGCGGGCGCTCGGCCTGTTGCTCAACGAGACCGACGTTCCCGGCCGCGGTCGCATCCGCATCGAATGGGGGGTCGACGCCTTTCCCCAGGGCGTCTCCTACGAGAAGGGGATCCGCAGCGAGCCGATCATGGTCTACACCTTCTTCGGCAAGAAGAAGGTATCGAGCGGATCGCTGCTGGTGCCGGACAGCCCCTATTTCATCGGCCTGTTCCTCTGCGATGCCGGCCGTACCGACCATCCCTACACCGGGCGCTTCTTCAAGGCGGGCGGCCGCTATGTCTGCGTCAACGTCGCCAAGGTCGGTGAGAGGGTCGTCTCGGAGTTCGACCTCGGCACTGCGGCCAAGGACTACTTCAAGCTGAGTGAGATTCCGCCGATCAGCGGTTTCGCCATCGGCATCGACACCGAAAAGGCCAAGGGGAGCGCCACCGCGAAGTCCTATGTCCGAAAGATCGAATACCTGAACTGAGGCGCGTAGGCGGGGTCGTCGGAGGTCGGGTTGGCTGTTGACACCAGACGGAACGATTGTTCCACTGTCGGTACCGGCATGACCCAGCCACTTCTGCTCTTACTCGTTGGAGTTCCGCCCACCCCGTCGAGCCTGCGCGTCCGCGTGTGGCGCCGGCTGCGCCTGCTCGGAGCGGTGGCCCTCAAGCGCTCTGCGTATTTGTTGCCCGACACGCCGGAGCGGTACGAGGACTTCCAGTGGCTCGCACAGGAGATCCAGCGCGGGGGCGGGGACGCGACACTCATTCGCGTTCAGGAGATCGAGAACGTCAGCGCAGACAATGTGGTTCGGCTCTTTCAAGAGCCGCGCGATCGGGACTACCGGTTACTCGCCGTGCGCTACCGCAAGGTCTTGCAGACCCTCGACCGAAAGTCGGAAGCGACGAGCGCGCGCGTCCACGACGAGCTGGCGCGGCTGGCGAGAGATCACCAACGGATCCGTGACATCGACTACTTCGACGCCCCGGGCGGCGCCGAAGTGAGGCGTATCGAGGAGGCTATCGCTATGCGTACGCGACGTTCGGAATCGGCCCGCCACGAGGAACGGCCGACGATCGATCTCACCAAGCTCCGCGGTCGGCGTTGGGTCACCCGGCCTCGCCCGCACATCGATCGCATTGCGTCGGCGTGGCTGGTCAAGCGCTTCATTGATCCCGACGCGCAGTTCGTCTTCGCGCCGCCCGCCGAGTTCCCGGAGGACGCGATCCCCTTCGACGCCCCCGGCGTGGAGCTGGGCCATCAGGGCGAGGACTGTACGTTCGAGACGCTCGTCAAGCGGGCCCGGCTGCGCGATCGACGCCTCGTGCGCCTCGCCGAGCTCGTGCACGAGGCCGATCTCCGTGACGGGAAATACCCGCACGAGGAAGCGCGGGGCCTCGACGTCGCCGTGCGCGCGTTGCTCGCCGCCTCTCCGGACGACCACCAGGCGTTGGCGCAAGGCATGGCATTGTTCGAGGGCCTGTACGCCACGACGTCGAGGAAGTCGTGATGACGGTATTCTTCCCCCGATGATCACCCGGTTCTCGACGCTCTACGTCGGCCATATCGAGCTGGAGCATTGCGGCCTCTCGGGCACGCCGGCCGACGATCGACGGTATTCGAACGACCGCTTGATCGAGGCGTTCGCCACCGCCGCCGCGCTGGCCCGCGCCGCCGACACGTTGGGCTATGAGACCCTGTGGCTCGCCGAACACCACTTTCAGCACGAAGGATACGAGTGCATCCCCAACATTCCGATGCTGGCCGTGGACCTCGCCCATCGCACCGAGCGCATCAAGATCGGCTGCGCCTTCAACGTCGTGCCCGCCTGGCATCCCCTCCGCCTCGCCGAAGATTATGCCACCGCGGATATCCTGACCAAGGGCCGGGTCATCTTCGGGGTGGGACGCGGTTACCACACCCGCGAGGTGGAGAGCTTCGGCAACCCGATGCTGGACGCCGAGGCGAACCGCGAGCTCTTCGAAGAGCAGATGGAGATCATCCTGAAGGCATTCCGCCAGGATTCCTTCTCGCACCACGGCAAGCGCTACACCATTCCCCCCGAGGTGCCCTATCGCGGGTACCCGCTGAGAGAGATCACGCTGGTGCCGCGCCCCCTGCGGCAGCCGGTGGAGATCTGGCAGCCGATCGTGAGCGGGAGCGCGCGGGGCCTGGACTTCATGGCCAGGCACGGCATCAAGGGCATCGTGTCCGCCACCGCCGAGGAGCTCGTCCAGCGCTGGTTCCGCGACTATCAGGCGGTGGCGCGCCGCCATGGTCGAGAGCTCGAGCTCGGAGAGGATCTGATCTTCGGCTTCCGGATGTGCATCGACGAGACCGCCGAGCGCGCGGTTCACAAGGCGCGGCCGTACTTCGAGGAGCATGCGAAGGTCATGGCCCCGTTGGGCATGCTGCGCTACGGCGAAGAGCACGTGAAGGCGGTGGTCGCGCGGCAGGCGCAGTCGCCCACCGCGGCCACCTTGGAGAACGGCATTCGCAATCGCGCCTGGCTCTGCGGTCCGTCCGAAGACATCGTCGCCTACCTGAAGGAGATCGAGCGGCGGTATCCCGGGCTGGACCACGTCATGATCGCCTGGGCGATCGGAACGCCGAGAGAGCTCATGGTCGAGCAGCTCACGCGGTTCGCCCGAGAGGTCATGCCGGCGTTTCGCCGGTAGCTCACGCCCTCGGCAGGCGTCCGGGCGCGCCGGACCAGAGCCCACCCGCGAGATAGCCACCGTCCACGGCCAAGGTATGGCCCGTGATGTAGCTCGCGTCGTCGGAAGCGAGAAAGAGCGCGGCCCGCGCCACGTCCTCAGGCTCGCCGAACCGTCCCAATGGAATGCGCTCGACTCGCCGGCGGCGCGCCTCCTCGGGCAGGCTCCGCGTGAGCCGCGTGTCGATCTGGGCGGGGGCGATCGCATTCACCGTGATGGAATGCTGGGCCAGCTCGACCGCCATGGTCCGGGTCAGCTCGATGACGCCGGCCTTGGCCGCGTTGTACCCGACGAGGTTCTCGACCCCGCGAAAGCCATTGATGGAGGCGGTGGTGATGATCCGTCCGCCGCCCTGCCTGACCATCTGTCGCGCGGCGGCCTGGCCGCAGAGGAAGACGCCGGTCAGGTTGACGCGCAGCACGCGATGCCACTGGGCCTCGGGATGCTCGAGGAACGGCGCCGAATGCGCGATCCCCGCATTGGCGAACATTACGTCCAGTCGTCCGAATGCCGCGACCACCGCCTCCACGAAGGCCTGCACCTGCCCGGCGTCACCCACGTCGACGCGGACGGCAATGGCCTGGCCGCCTCCCTCCCGGATCTCCCGGGCCACGGCCTCGGCGGCCTCGTGCTCGACATCACCAAGCGCCACGAGGGCGCCCTCGGCCGCGAAGGCGAGCCCTGTCGCGCGCCCGATACCGAGCGCTCCCCCTGTGATCGCCGTCACTCGTCCCTGCAAGCGCATACCCATGCCTCCATGTTCTGTTGGGTCGTGAGTTCTTCTCTGCATCCGCGGTGTCCATTGAAGCATCCTTTCTCCGGCAGTAGAATCGCGCCACCCCGAGCAGCGACCGCCCAGAGAGGAGAGCACGATGGCCACCAGTCGTCACGCGCCGCCGAAGTTCGAGACGGTGCTCTACGAGAAGAGAGGACCGATCTGCTTCATCACGCTGAACCGGCCGGAGAAGCTCAACGCCGCCACCGACCAGCTGGTGGAGGAGGTGAACGACGCCCTGTTCGAGTTCGACGCCGATCCCGACCTGCAGGTCGCCATCCTGTCCGGAGCCGGCCGCGCCTTCTGCTCCGGCGCCGACGTGCAGCAACGCCAGCTGCGCCCGCCCGAGGCGATGCGACGGCTCGGCGGGCCGGCCGGACGCCGCTCCCGGGAGAACGGACTGGCCGACACCGTCAACTGGAAGCCGGTGATCGCCGCCGTCCATGGCTACGCCCTCGGACTGGGCTACTCGCTGTCCCAATCCTGTGACCTCGTGGTCGCCGCCGAGGGGACGCAGTTCCAGATCCGCGAGGTGCAGCGCGGCCTGGGCGGCGCTCAGCACTGGGTCGCCACGTGGTTCTGGACGGGGAGTCGCTTCGCCAACGAGGTGGCGCTGACGGGCCGGATGTTCAGCGCCGAGGAGGCGCTCACGCACGGCATGGTCAACCGCGTGGTGCCGCGCGCCAAGTTGATGCCGGTGGCGGAATCGCTCGCCGGCCAGATCGTCGAGAACCCGCCGCTGGCCGTGCGCGCGAACGTGCGGGTCATGCGCTGGTTCGTCAACGAGATGCAGCGCCAGTCCCGTCTGTACACCCAGGGCCGAGGACTGCACCTCACCGAGGACTTCCGTGAGTCGGCGGCCGCGTTCGTCGAGAAGCGCAAGCCCGCGTTCAAGGGACGGTGAGATCCATGGCCTACGAGTTCGCGACCTATGAGAAGCAGGGCCGCATCGCCATTGTCACCATCAATCGCCCCGAGCGGATGAACGCGCTCCACCCGCCGGCCAACTTCGAGCTGCACGAGATCTGGAACGATTTCGAGCGCGACCCCGACGTGTGGGTCGGCATCCTCACCGGGGCCGGGGACAAGGCGTTCTCGGCCGGCAACGACCTGCGGTTCACCGCCGAGCACGGCCGGGACATGGTGCGCATGGCCGAGAGCGGATTCGGCGGCCTCGCCAACCGGACGACCAACTGGAAGCCGATCCTCGCCGCCGTCAACGGCTATGCGCTCGGCGGGGGCTTCGAGATGGCGCTCGCGTGCGATCTCATCGTGGCCGCCGACTCCGCGCGGCTGGGCCTGCCCGAGCCCCGCGTCGGCTTGATGGCGGGAGCCGGCGGCGTCCATCGTCTTCCGCGCATGATCCCCCAGAAGATCGCCATGGGCTACATCCTCACCGGCCGTCACATGACCGCCCAGGAGGCGCACCGGCTCGGCGTCGTCAACGAGGTCGTGGCGCGTGCCGAGCTCATGTCCACCGCACTGCGATGGGCCAACGAGATCCTGGAGTGCGCGCCGCTGTCCATCCGTGCCAGCAAGCAGGCGGCGCTGATGGGTCTCGGCCATCCCCTGGATATCGCGCTCAAGCTCGGCTACACCGAAGCCGAGCGGATGCGGCGGTCCGAGGATACCGTCGAGGGACCGCGAGCCTTCGCCGAGAAGCGCAAGCCGAACTGGAAGGCGCGCTGAGGGCTGGGCGGTGTCGACTCTGCTTACACATCGCGCCTCGACGCAGGCAGTACCCAGCCTACCTGGTTGCCAATGAAGGGATTCTCATTGTGGCACGAGAGTCGCACGCGATCTGCTGCCCGTGTAGCAGAGCCTCGCCCACAATGCCAAGAGAACGACGTCGCTCTTTCTCCAAAAGGAACCTCGAGCGTGTGCTCCGTCGAGTGACCCTGGGAATCTCTCTGGTCCTTCTCCTTGCTGCGGCCTTCATTGTTGGGGTGGTGTGGTCGGAACAAAAGGCCGAGTGGGATGAAGCGACACGGTCCAGGACGTATGATCACCCCGGAGTCTATGTTATGCATCTCGGGGTCGTCCAATTTCCCCCTGGGTCCACCGATCAGCAGATCAGGGAAGAACTCGACCGATCCGCACCAACCGCCATTCAGAAAGCCGAGACGAGAAGCGCCATTCTTCGATCGCTCAGAATTGCCAACCCCGAGTACGCTGTTCTCACGGATTCGGAACTCTCAACCAGGCTGTTGAGCAATGACCCGCTTGAATGGTCGGCCCTGTCTGACGTGGTGATTGGGGAGGGAACCACGGTCACTCTACTGGAGACGGTCCTTCCTTCGGCGTTTCATCGAGCCCCGGGCAATCATATAAGTCACCTGTACGTTGCTGCTTCGCCAGGCCAATCCTCGATGCTCTATACACGGGGCCAAGCGGTGAAGGCCGTGGCCTTCTCTGACGGTAGGGCGGCTCTTGTCCTCCGGGATCTTGCTGCCTTTTATGACTCTCCCCGTGCCCGGCCGGAACCGTTTTCTCTGTCACGAGCGTTGGCGCTCGTTACCGTCGGTGCGGTGGGCTTGCCGTGGGGAATTTTCTTCTTTCTCAGGTGGCTCGTGGGCGGCGTTTCCCCGATGACCCCAGAGCATGTTGAGACAAACGTGCATGTGTGCCGGAAATGTCACAGCAGGAGGATTGCCCGGGAAGAGCAGGGGGATATCCTTGACCGTTTCATGCTGAAGGTCCGGGGCAGGCTACCGTATCGGTGCCTCGATTGTGATCATAGCTTTCTCGACTGGCCGCTATCGAGGCACTAGCATTCAGACGGCGTTCCGACATCGGCGATCCGACGACCGATGATCTGACAGGAGGACGGCGATGAAGTTCGGACTGCGATACGCAAGCCTCGGCCGCTACTCGAACGGCCCCGCGGCGGTGGAGCTGGCGCAGGCGGCCGAGTCCGCCGGCTTCGACTCGATCTGGACGGTGGAGCACGTCGTGGTGCCGCACGCATATCAGTCGCGGTATCCGTATTCCGCGAGCGGACGGATGGGCTCGGGCCTCGAGGATTTCCCGATCCCGGATCCGCTCATCTGGCTCGCGTACATCGCCTCGGCCACGCGGACGATCAAGCTCGGCACGGCCATACTCATCCTTCCCCAGCGCAACCCGGTGGTCACCGCCAAGGAAATCGCCACCCTCGATCACCTGGCGGGCGGCGGGCGCGTGCTGCTGGGCATCGGCGTGGGCTGGCTCGCCGAGGAATTCGCCGCGCTGGGAGTTCCCTTCGAAGACCGTGGACCCCGCACGGACGAATATGTCGCCGCCATGCGCGCCCTCTGGAGTCAGGAGTGTGCGAGCTACAAGGGACGGTTCGTCTCCTTCGATCAGGTCTTCTGCCGTCCGCTGGCTCCGGATCGCCGGATTCCCATCATCGTGGGCGGGGACACGGTGGCGGCGGCCCGGCGCGCGGGGCGGCTCGGCGATGGCTACTTTCCCGCGCGACCCGCGCCGCCCGAGCTCCTCGACGAGATGCGCCGCGCCGCCGAGACGGCCGGCCGCGACCCGGGCGCCATCGAGATCACGGTGGCCGCACCCCCGGAGCCGGCCGAAATCGAGGCGCTGGCCAAGCGAGGGGTGACGCGTGTGGCCGTGCCCGTCAGCGCCGCCGCCGGCTTGCCGGCGCAGGTCAAGACGCCGGATGACATCCTGCGCTACGGCAAAGAGATGATCGCGCGGTTTCGCTAGTACGGGTCAGATGAGCGACGACCCTCTTCGGCCGTTCGACGGCATCGTCCGGAGGCTCGACATCGCCGGCGCTCCCGCTGGGCCGCTGGCGGGGACGACGTTCGTTGCCAAGGATCTCTACGACGTCCGGGGATATCCGACGGGCGCCGGCAATCCCGACTGGGAGCGGACCCACGAAATCGCCACCACCACCGCGCCGGCTCTCGAGATGGTTCTCGCCGCGGGCGCGAGGCTCGTCGGCAAGTCGTGCAGCGATGAGCTCGCGTTCAGCCTCGATGGCATCAATATCCACTACGGCACGCCGGTGAACCCTCGCTGGCCGGCGCGGCTGCCCGGGGGCTCTTCCAGCGGATCGGTCTCCGCCGTTGCGGCGGGACTTGTCGACTTCGCGCTCGGCACGGACACCAGCGGGTCGATCCGGGTCCCCGCGAGCTATTGCGGCGTGTTCGGATTCCGCCCTTCTCACGGCGTCGTTCCCATGGCCGGTGTGGTCCCGCTCGCTCCGAGCTTCGACACTGTGGGCTGGCTCGCCCGCGACGCACGCATGCTCGCGCGCTGTGGGCGGGTGCTGCTTGGCGGGGACGTCGGGGCGCGCGGCTTCGACAAGCTCGGCGTGCTCGACGACGCATTCGATCTGGTCGACGAGCGCTTCGTCGGCCCGCTGCGAGAAGCGGTGAAATCACTCCAAAGAGCCTTCAAGACGACGCGCGACGTGCGCCTGAGCAAGGACGGGCTTGCGACGTGGCTCGACACCTTCCGGACCCTCAAGCAATGGGAAGCCTGGCAGGCGGATGGGTCATGGATCCGCGCCGTGCATCCGCGCTTCGCGGCGAATATCGCGGCGAGCTTCGAGTCTGCCTCGAAGATCACGGGTGTCGAGCGCGGCCGCGCGCTTGGCGAGCGCGAGCGGTTGCTCGAGACGCTCCATCGCTACCTGGATGTTGACACCGTTCTGTGCCTTCCGAGTGCCTGGACCATCGCGCCACTCAAGACGGCCCCTGCCGACGAGCTGGCGGCCAATCGCGTGAAGGACCTCACGCTGGGCTCGGTGGCCAGCCTTTCCGGCTCGCCTCAGGTCAGCATTCCCATCGTCTCGGACGCCTACGCGATCGGGTTGTCCTTCCTGGGAGCTCCAGGGGAGGACGCTCGACTTCTCGCCCTGGCGGAACGCCTCACGACGTGAGCCCGTCGGCGCCGCACACGTCGTCAAGCTTCCATCCTGTTCGCCCACCCGCTCCCCATCGGCTACGATAGCCCTCGCCATGGCGAGAACCATTGTTCAGAATCGGCGAGAGGGCGGTCACGCGCTGACCAACGCGGCGATCGTGATCATCGTCGGCGTCCTCGCCACCACCCTCGCGCAACCCCAGGTGCTCGCCCGCCTTCCGCTTCAAAACCTCCTCAAGAACGAGCTGCACGTCGACCGGGCGGCCAATGCCGCGTTCTTCTTCTGGGCGGGCCTGGCCTGGTATTTCAAGCCCATCGCGGGCGTGCTGACCGATTCCTTTCCGGTCTTCGGCAGCCGGCGGAAGAGCTACATCCTGATCAGCACCGTGCTGGCCGTCCTGTCCTGGGTCGGGCTCTATTTCACGCCTCACCACTACAATGACTTGCTGTGGACCTGCATCGCCATCAACACCTTCATGGTGGTGGCGAGCACCGTCGTTGGTGGCTACATGGTCGAGACCGCGCAGGCGGCCTCGGGGTCTGGCCGGCTCACCGCCATCCGCCAGTTCGTGCAGCAAGTCTGCGCGATCATCGTGGGTCCGAGCGCCGGATATCTCGCCAGTATCGCCTTCGGATGGACCGCGGCTGCCTGCGGCAGCGTCATGTTCTTGCTTGTGCCGGCGACAGTCCTCTTTCTGAACGAACAGCGCCGCAAAATCAAGTCACGAGAGCTACTGGACAATGCCGGGAAACAACTCGTCAAGATCGGCCGGGCCAAGACCATGTGGGCGGCGGCCGGGCTCATGGCGCTCTTCTACATCGCCCCCGGGTTCGCGACGGCGGTGTTCTACAAGCAGCAGAACGATCTGCATATGAACACGCAGGCGCAAGGCTTCCTGCAGCTCATTTCGGGGGTGTGCGGCGTGCTGGCGGCGGTAGGATATGGATTGCTCTGCCGGCGCCTCAATCTCCGCGCGCTGCTGTTCGGGAGTCTCATCCTCGGCACGGCGGCTAACCTGGGTTACCTGTTCTATTCTTCTGTGACCAACGC
>WNFC01010582.1_pt1 | contig 18065 bp, 18 predicted proteins | sample 5400541 | NCBI WGS metagenome assembly WNFC01 (sample SAMN13153342, study PRJNA577476) | soil metagenome | isolation source: 120 cm saprolite under Douglas fir tree site 2 hole 2 replicate 1 | place: USA:California | collected 2015-04-18
CGCGCGCCGAACCGATGCCGCGAATGCAGGCATACAGCCACAGCCCCACCAGCAGTTGCGGATCGGTCGCGTCTCGGCCCGCTTGGCCCTCGCGCGCCTTGATCGGCTCGTGGAAACGTGACAAGTCAAGCTTCTCCACTACCGCCATCACCATGCGTACCGGGTGGTTCGCGCTCACCAGATCGTCCGGGCACTGGACCATCATCGCCATTTGACCCCGCTCAGGCCTCCGAAGACGAACCCGGGCTTGAGATTTCTCCGCCTCTGCTGCGCTCATGTCTTTGCTTATATGCGAATCCAACTGCAAAACCTCCAAATATTCGAGGCAGCATTAAAAAAGTCACTGGCTCTCAGGATGACAAAGTACCGGAAGCAGTCCTAGATTCACGCTAGTTACCTTCGTATTACCCTTCCCGCCCGCCGACGTTGCCTTCTGCTATACTGTTCTTGACGCTTTTCCACGGTTTGCTCGTCACGCGGTGGTCCCTAGTTCCTCTGGACCAGATTCATCTCCGCATTTCCTGCCCGCCGTTTACTTTTAGCGTAAATCTAAAATCAATATGAGCGGCACGGACCTGATCAACACGTGTATCTGAAGTGTGTGACAAACCAGCCTCTCCAGAAAGAACCAAACGAATGACTATATTTACCGAACTGCCCCTGTCTGCCGCTTTGCAGCAGAAGCTGGCGGCAGCTCAATTCATCACCTTAACCCCGATCCAGGCGGGTGCAATCCCTCCCGCCCTTGAAGGCAAGGACGTAATCGGCACCTCGCAAACCGGCAGCGGTAAGACCCTCGCGTTTCTGATCCCAATCGTTGAAATGCTTCACCGCGAAGCGTCTCACGAAACTCGCCATCAGACGCAAGCTCTAGTCCTGTTGCCCACGCGCGAACTGGCCATGCAAGTCCACGCACAATATGAGAAGCTCCGCAGCAAGACCGCGCCCAAAGCGGCGCTGGTAATCGGCGGCGTGTCGGAGAAGGCGCAGATTAGCGGCCTCCGAGCGGGCGCTGGACTGGTAATCGCCACTCCCGGACGCCTTCAGGATCTTATGTCCCGCAAACTCGCCGACCTGCGTCACCTGAAAATTCTGGTGCTCGACGAAGCCGACCGCATGTTGGATATGGGCTTTCTTCCTGCCATCCAGCGAATTTTGTCGGTCCTGCCGGTGAAGCGCCAGACGCTGTGTTTTTCCGCGACCTTGGAACAGTCCGTCGCCGGACTGGTGCACGACTACATGCGCCAACCCGTGCGCGTCGCATTGGGTTCCGTTCTTAAGCCCGCCGAGAGCGTGCAGTTGAAAGCTTACGAGGTGCGCCCCGGCGAAAAGCTGGACGTGCTCCGCGAATTGCTCTACGCAGAAAAAGGTCAGACTCTGGTATTCACGCGTACTAAGCGCGGTGCCCAGCGCCTGGCACAGGAACTGGTACGCGATGGCTTCACCGCCACAATGATTCACGGCGACCGCACTCAAGCCCAGCGCAACGGGGCCCTGAGCGGATTTCAGGAAGGCTGTTTCCAGGTTCTGGTCGCCACCGACATAGCATCGCGGGGCTTGCACGTGGACGACGTAGCCCACGTGGTCAATTACGATCTGCCGAAAATGGCCGAGGATTTCATCCACCGCGTCGGCCGCACCGGCCGCGCCGGATTACAAGGCCGCGCCACCACGCTGGTCGCAGGCGCCGAAGTTCTGGAGCTTCGCAGTATCGAACGCAAGCTGCAATTACGCATGGAACGGATGCAGTTGGACAAGTCCGGCCCCCAGCGAGCCAGACGTGTGGTTGAAAACACCCTGGCGTCGCGCACATTAACCGCTTTGCCCGGCGAAGTTTTTGTGTAGGAAGTTTTTTTATAGTGTATCGATAGAAATCTTCTCTCCAAGCACTTATGCTTCGCACTTCCAAGCTCTGTCATCCTGAGCGCAGTGGTTGCTTCGCGCACGCGAAGCAGCCACGAAGTCGAAGGACCCCTTTAATTCCGGCAAGGCCGGCGCCAAGGGTATTCTGGCGCTGGCTGCGTCGGGAGAATTCCCTGCGGGCTCGGAGCGAAGATAAGCAGCGAAGGGTCCTTCGACTGCATTGTTGTTCGCTTCGCGAGCGACAATTTTGCTCAGGATGACAGCTTAGGTCGTGCCGGTTCCTCACTAGTTAACCATTGTGCTGAAGCCACTCTTTTATGTTTCATTCGCGGGTGTGCTCCTGCATGTAGTCCAGACGCCCTACAGGGTACTCAACTGGGGCCTTGTAGTCTGGCTGGGGCAGATCAGCTACAGCCTGTATCTGTGGCAGGAGCCATTTTGCGCCGATCGCCACTTGCGCTCCGGCTCTTTGGCCTTGCGGCCGTTGCTTGCGCCTGTCTTTCTTACTACTTACTTAATACTTAGTTGAACGGCCCATGCTGAGGGTTCACGAGAGACGCAGGGATCGGGCCGCAAGGGAAATCAGCCAGCCCAATCTCGAGGCCTCGCCCACCGCTGCGTAAACGGGCGCTCAAAACCGAGAAACTACTCTCCCCCGGTTTGGCCCACACACGCTGCCTGCTTTACCATCAATTGCCAATGGCATCACCCCTGCGGCGCAGATTCCAGAGTCCCGTCTTCTTGCTCGCCCTCACCTCAGGGTTGCTTGCATTCTCAGTTCAGTCTGGCGAACTTGGTTCGGCCGACACCATGCACCGCCTGCAGACGGCGCATTCCTTCTGGACTTCCGAGCCTGCCGTTTTCCCCAGCGAATATCCGGAATTCGGAGTCCATGGCCGAGGCGGAAGACTCTACGACTGGTACGGACTCGGCCAGCCGTTGCTGCTATTGCCGGCAGACATTGCCGGCGCTTATCTTGAAACGCTTCCGATCTTTGCCGACTACAACGGTCCTGATCCCACGGTCCGGGATGTTTTCGTCACTTACACGGTCAACATCCTGATCAGCGTGCTCACAGCGCTGATTTGTCTCCGGTTGCTCGATCGGCTGGGATTCAACGTGGCGCAGTCGGTCGCCGGAGTCCTGGCGCTGCTGTTCTGCACCACCCACCTGCACTACACCCAGAATATGATGGAGAACAACTACATCATGCTGCTGACCCTCACCGGATTCGTCTTTCAATACGACTGGCTTCGCACGGGGAAAATACGAGCGCTCGCGCTGGGCTCCGCGGCTCTGGGGCTGAATCTGCTGAGCCGGCTTACCACAGGTCTCGATTTGATTGCGGCGGGTATTTTTCTCCTGCTCGTTCTCTGGTTCGAACGAGCAGGGAAGCAGGACTTCTGGCCTCGGTTAATTGCCTATGCGAAAGTCGCGCTGCCCATTTATTTGTTGTTCCTGCTCATCGACCGTGTCTATCAGTTCTATCGCTTTGGCACCTGGACCGACACTTACGTCCATTACTTCACCCTGGAGCATCGCCTGCATGACCCCACTCTACCCCCGAAATATCCCTGGGAAGCCCCCTTCCATGTCGGCTTCCTGGGTCCGTTGCTCACTCCGGAGAAGTCTATTTTCCTGTTTGATCCACTAATTATCTTGACGATCCTGGTGACGGTCTTCCGCTGGAAACGCTTCAGTGCCCCAGTGAAGGCTTATATTTCGGCGGCATGTTTCTTGCTGCTCGCTTACATCTGCCTTTACGCCCGCTATACCGTATGGAGCGGAGACTTTGCTTGGGGAGACCGCTACGTCTCAACCGCGACCGAAGGGCTGGCCTTCATTTCCGTGCCGCTGCTGCTGAAGTTCAGAAGGGAACTGGGAAGATTCGTCTGGCCAGCGGGACTGTTTCTAATTGCCGCGAGCCTTATCATCCAACTTGCCTCACTGGCCTTCTGGCTTCCGCTGGAGATTTATCAGTTGGACGATTTCGGCCGTCCCGGTTTCATAATCTGGCTGCGCTTTAAAAACATCGTCGCCTTCGCTTTCGGCAAAATGGACGCCTGGGGCCTCAACACCGACGCCATGACCTACGACGCATGGGACTATCAACACATAACCACATGGAATTTCTTGCCCTTTGTTCTGCGCCGGATTGGCGCCGCCCCAAGATGGGCCGTGTACCTGACGTTCGCTGCCTGGTATGCGGCGATCGCCGCGCTGCTTGCGACCTTGCTGAACCTGAAGGCAACCCTGCGTGAAGTTGCCGAAGCCAAGGAAGCCTGACTTTCCGGCGCGCGGACCAGACTAGGCCGCTCCTTATAGAATGGAGACGTGGCCGAAGCCGTGCAGATTGGGATTTTCGGGGAGTACGATCCCGACTCACCCACTCTTCCCTCCATCGAAAAATCCATTCACCACGCTTCCAGCGAACTGAAAATTGCTATCGAAGTGCAATGGCTCCCCACCGATTCGTTGCTGGATCCAGAACTGGAAAAGAAGCTCGAAGCCTTTGACGGATTATGGGCCGCGCCCGGAAGTCCTTACAAGAGTTTTGACGGAATGCTGCGGGGCATTGAGTTCGCCCGCCGCCGCGACTGGCCGTTCCTGGCGACCTGCGGAGGATGTCAATACACGCTCATCGAGTGTGCTCGCAACGTGCTTGGAATCAAGGATGCCGACTCTGCCGAAAACAATTCCGGCTCAAAGAACATCGTCATTTATCCGGTTGCCTGCGCGGTCCCTGATCGCAAGCCGAATGCGCCCAAGCTCTCGGGAAAGATTCCGGAGATTCGCCTTCGTCCCGGGTCGTATCTGCATTCGTTCTACAAGAAAGACGTCGTCACTGAAGAATTCTTTTGCAATTTTGAAGTGAACCCCGAGTTTGAATGGGCGGTCATCGAAGCTGGATTTCCCATCGCCGCCCGTGGACCACGAGGCGAAATCCGCGCCATCGAATCCCCCACGAGCCGGTTCTTCGTTGCAACCTTGTTTCAGCCGCAGCTCTCATCGAAGCCCGGCAAGCCTCATCCCATCATCGTGGAGTTTCTACGTGCCGCAGCCAAGTGGAAAACGCAGAAACCCGAAGACAGCGTGTTGGAATGAGCGAGCCATTCACCACGGAGACACGGAGAAACTGAAAGAAGAATTCTCGGCACTTGACAAAGCAAGCCGCCACGCTAGGAAATTCTAAAAAAGGTTTCGCTGTGGCTCTGTGGTGAATGGTTCTATGCCGGTATCAGTTCAAATGCCGGATAACCCGCTGCGATTTCCGCGAAGGCCGCTAACGGTGCGTCCGGTCGTACCGGGAAGAATCTCTGCACAGTAGCGCCGTAGTGCATCAAGTACGACTTCAAAATCTCCGGCTTTTCGGCATCCGGCAGCGCCCGCAGCTTGTAAGTCCAGCGCCGGCCTCTTTTCTTTAGTGTTATCTCGCCGGAGACCTCGGCATTGCGCACCCACTGTGTCCGGCCACGCGGTGCCACCAGATACTGCTTGCCATTCACGTCGTGCAGATTCACCGGAGTGGAATAAATCTTTCCCGATTTCCGGCCCTTCACTTCGAGCAAATAGTTGTAAGAAGGGCTGAGGCCCAGGCCGACAAAGAATCCAAATACCCGGTTAAAGAATTGTTCCGCCGGAGTCGCGACCCGGAATTGGCGTTCGCCTGTCATGGTTTTTTCTGATTCTACATCGGATGTCATTCCGAACACCGTCGGCGCGAGGGCCTGCTGTTCGCGTGCGGCGTCGCGACAGCCGATACAAGGCAGGCTCCTCACCTCTGATACGAGTCGGAATGGCAGAACCAACAGTTGGCCGTGCGTTTCTTCACTCGAGCTCCGGCCCCACGGCGTGATAGCTGGATTGAAAGTACAGCAGCGGTTTTCCCGCGCGCACCAAAACATCCTCCACTTCCGCGATGAAGATGGTGTGGTCGCCAGCATCTTGCGCGCTCTGCAGCCGGCATTCGAGATACGCCAGCGCCCCATGCAGCATCGGAGTGCCGTGCGCCGTGCGGTCGAACCTTGCTCCCGCCTCCGGTTCGGCCCGTGCCGGATCGCGGTCCGGACGCGCATAGTGCTCCGAAATTGCGCGTTGCAGCTCGGATAGCACGTTAATCCCAAATCGTTTGCGCGTTTGCAGATGCGAGTGCGTCCGCGCCTGATGGTCCACACACACAAGCACCAGCAGCGGATCGAGCGATACAGAAGTGAACGCATTCGCAGTCATCCCTTGCACAGCGCCTTCGTAGTCCACCGTGATGACCGTCACGCCGGTAGCGAAGCATCCCACGGCGCGGCGAAATTGTTCCTGCTTGTCGTTCATGAGCGTAAGCCAGCGTTCACAACGCCTGACCAGAGTTTTACCACGAGCGCCCGCATTTCCGCCGCTCCCTACGTTCCGTTATCATTCCTGGAGATGGGGACAGCCGTCTCCATCTGTCCGCGGAGCACAGCTCCGCAGCATTGCATGAGGAACTCAGACTTGCTGACGGAAACCTCAAATCGAACTCTCGATTCGGGACGCGTACTGCATGAAGAGTTGGAGATCCCACTCACGCCCGGGACCGCGCGCCGCTGGATCCGCGCGAACGACGAAGAACTGCCGGAGCTTCTTTCCGCCGCCCGAGGCGCTCGCGACCGCTTCAAGGTCGGCGTAATCACCTATTCCCGAAAAGTTTTCATTCCACTCACCAACCTCTGCCGCGACTATTGCGGATATTGCACCTTCCGCCGCGATCCCGGCCAGTCCGGAGCCCACACCATGACTCCGGATGAAGTCCTGGCAGTAGCGCGCGCGGGTGAAAAACTTGGCTGCACCGAGGCCCTGTTCTCTCTCGGCGACAAGCCAGAGCGCAACTTCTCAGAAATGCGCGAAACTCTCCGTAGGCTGGGGTTCCGCTCGACACTGCACTACCTCGAAGCCATGTGCGAACTGGTTCTTCGCGAAACCAGTCTGCTGCCACATCCCAATCCCGGGCTGATGAGCGCGGAATGGATTTCTCGCCTGGCCGCAGTTTCTCCCAGCATGGGCCTGATGCTCGAAACTACGAATAACGCGCTGCTGGCCGCCAGCGCCGCTCACGATAACGCACCCGACAAAATCCCCGCCCGGCGTTTGCGCACTATCGAAGAAGCAGGGAAGCAGGGCGTACCTTTCACCACCGGTATCCTGATCGGCATCGGTGAGTCGCCAGATGATCGAGTCGATGCGCTGCTGGCGATTCGCGATCTTCATCTCCGCTACGGACACATCCAGGAGGTCATCATCCAGAACTTCCGCGTGAAGCCCGAAATTCCCATGTACAACTGGCCGGAGCCGACGCGCGGCGAGATGCTGCGCACCATCGCCGTCGCACGCATGCTGCTGCCGGAAGTGAATATTCAAGCTCCGCCAAATCTTTCTGATCCGGATTACGAGAATCTTCTAGACGCCGGCATCAACGACTGGGGCGGAGTTTCTCCGCTGACCCCGGACTTCATCAATCCCGAGCGCCCCTGGCCGCATCTCGAACAACTCAAACAGCGCACCCAGGCCAAAGGCTTCGAGCTGCGCCAACGCCTGCCGGTCTATCCGGAATTCGTTCAGCCAGCGATGGGCAAATCCACATTGCTAGACTCCAAGCTAAACGCAGTCCTAGGCCGCGAAGGCTACGCCCGGAGCGCCGCATGATCGTCGTCCTCACTGGCGGCTCGGGCGGCGCCAAATTTGTGGATGGACTCCGCCGCGTAATCCCTCCCGAAGAACTCACCATCATCGTCAATACCGGCGACGACCACGATTGGTGGGGACTGCACGTCTCCCCCGACCTAGATTCCATCACTTATGTGCTCGCGGGCATGCTGAGCGCGGAGCGTGGCTGGGGAGTGCGCGGCGACACCTTCTATTGCCTGCAGGCAATGAAGGAACTGGGCGAGCCGGCCTGGTTCAGCGTCGGCGATCGCGACCTCGCAACCCATGTGCTCCGCACCAAACTTCTCTCATCCGGTCGTACCCTCACCCAGGCCACGCAAGAAATTGCGCAGCGTCTGAATCTGACTTCACGCATTCTGCCCATGAGCAACATGCGTGTCGAAACCAGGGTTGACACCCCCTCGGGAGAGTTCAGCTTCGAAGAATATTTCGTGCAGCGTTGGTATCAGGACCCGGTGAACGCGGTGCGCTTCTCCGGAGCCTCATCGTCGAAACCCGCGCCCGGAGTGCTGGACGCGCTTGCCTGCGCGCAAGCGGTCTTGCTCGCACCGAGCAATCCGGTGACCAGCATCGGCCCTATCCTTGCGATCCCCGGTATTCACGACGCGCTTGCCAACACCTCAGCGCCGGTGGTTGCGGTGAGTCCAATCATCGGTCACGCACCTGTGTCCGGGCCTGCCGCAAACCTGATGGCCGCCCAGCATTTGGAAGTTTCGATCGCGGGTATAGCTCAGGCATACAGCAGCTTCCTCGACGCTCTGATCGCGCACGATTCCGACGCCGCTGATGCACAAGTGCTCAGCAACGACCACCTGCAAGTCCGTTGCACGAATATCCTGCTGCGCAGCAGCGAAGACAAAGCCCGCGTAGCGCGGTTCGCTCTGGACCTCGCTTTACCTAAACACTCGGCGTTCACCGTAGAGGTCGAATGATTCTGCTCCCGGTCAAGAATCTTGCGAACGCCAAGCAGCGCCTGGCCCCTGTGCTAGAGCAACCCTCGCGGACCGAACTCGCCCAAGCCATGCTTGCGGACGTTTTACAGGCGCTTGCCGAATCCGCTTCCGACGAAGTTTCTCTGGTCACCAGTGATCCTTTTGCCATCCAGCTTGCGGACCACCACCGCTTCGCCGTCATCCATGACGACTCCAACCTCAGCGAGACCAGCGCCATTGAAATGGCCACTCGCGCCTGCGAATCTCGCGGAATTCAAAGCACCCTGGTGATTCCCGCAGACATTCCGCTCATTCAAGCCGCCGACATCCGCGCTATTTATCAGAGCGCGCCGGCGAACGGCACAGTGCTGGTGCCTTCTACCGATCAGCGAGGGACCAATGCCGTCCTCCGCCGCCCGGCCGCCCTGTTTCCGCTGCGTTTCGGCAACGACAGCTTCATGCCCCATCTGGTGGCGGCGATCGCAACTCATGCCACTTGCGTCGTGCTGTCGCTGCGACGAATGGCTCTCGACATTGATACTCCTGAGGACTTGCAGCAACTGGTGAATGCAGGAGGCGAAAAACGATCACAGTGTCTGGCACGCAAACTTGGATTTTCTGAAGCACTGGCAGTCAACCCATGACTAGGGACGATATCCGCATCATCCCTGTCCGTTGGTCAGATGAAGTCAGTCCGGGTGACGATTTGGCGGAGAAACTTCAAGTGGCGCTGCGGCATCGGAAGCTATCGTTACAGACTGGCGATATTCTCGTGATCAAGCACAAGATTGTTTCCAAAGCCGAAGGACAGATTGTGCAACTCAGCGAAGTGAGACCATCGCGTCCCGCAAAAGACTGGGCGCAAAAGTGTGGCACCGATGCCCGCCTGGTCGAACTCGCCCTTCGCGAAAGCCGGAGAATCGTCCGCAAGAAAATGCTAGGCGTAAGAAGAGGCGTGCTGATTACCGAGACGCGCCACGGCCTGGTTTGCGCTAACAGCGGCGTGGATGCTTCAAACGTTGGCGGCAATCGTGCCGTTCTTCTGCCCAAAGATTCTGACCGCTCTGCCAGGCGCTTGCGCTCACGAATCAAGCGGATCCAAGGTGTCGCAGTGGCCGTAATTATTTCGGACTCCTTCGGTCGTCCCTGGCGCGAAGGCCTCACCGAAGTCGCGATCGGCGTCGCCGGAATGAACCCCTTGCTGGATTACCGTGGCAAACGCGATCCTCAGGGATACCAGCTTCGTGCCAGTTACGAAGCTATCGCCGACGAACTGGCTTGCGCTGCGGGCCTGGTCTGCGGCAAGCTTAATCGCACGCCGGTCTGTATCATACGAGGACTTAAGTACCAGCGTGGCAAGGGAAGTGCTTGCGATCTGATACGCGCGAGAGAAAGCGATCTGTTCCGATGAACTCGCCAATACGTGCCTGCACACAATCCGAACTTGAAACCTTCCCGCAACTCGATTGGTCCGATATCACTTCGCGCATGCAGACGGAAGCCCGCGTCGCCATCGAACGCGTGTTGGAAACGCAAAACGGCGCGGTTCTCAGTCGCGCTGAATGCCTGCTTCTCGCGAATGCCGAAGGCGATGACCTGCTCGGACTTCTCGTTGCCGCCGATCTCCTGCGATGTGAACTCGCGGGCAACCTCGTCACCTACGTGGTCAATCGCAACATCAATTTCACCAACGTCTGTTTCGTCGGATGCAAATTCTGCGCCTTTAGCCGCGGTCCGCGCGAATCCGACACCTTTGCATCCAAGGCGGCTTGCCCCGTGGTCTGCCTCCTCTTTATTACCGTGATATGTTGCGCGCGGTGAAGTCTGCTGTTCCCGGCATGCACATTCATGCCTTCTCGCCAATGGAAATCGTTTACGGCATCGAACTCAGCGGCATGACGCTCCGCGACTACCTGACCATGTTGCGCGACAACGGCCTCGGGACTCTGCCCGGCACCGCCGCCGAAATTCTCGATGATGAAGTCCGCCACATCCTCTCCCGCAACAAGCTCTCAACCGCGCAGTGGCAGGAGGTCATCCGCACCGCTCACTCCTGCGGCATTCGCAGCACTTCAACTCTCATGTACGGTCACGTTGAAACACCCGAGCACTGGGTGAATCAGTTGCTGCTGTTGCGCGATATCCAAAGCCAGACTGGCGGCTTCACCGAATTTGTGCCGCTAGGATTCGTCCACCAGAACACCATCCTCTTTCATCAAGGCCTGTCGCGTCCGGGCCCAACTCTCGCCGAACACCTCAAGATTCACGCGCTGGCCCGCCTGATGCTCGCCGGATCCATCAACAACATCCAGGTTTCCTGGGTGAAGCTAAATCGGAAGCTATCGCAGCTTTGCTTGCACGCCGGAGCCAACGATTACGGCGGTACCCTGATGGAAGAGAACATTTCCCGCGAAGCCGGCGCCACCGCGGGCCAATACACGCGACCAGAGGAATTTCAGGCGCTAATTCACGAAATCGGACGCATTCCCGCCGAACGCAACACTACCTACTCGCGTATTCAAATCAAGACTCCATTCGACAGCTTTCCCGCCGAATCGATACTTGAGCCGGAGTTTGCGTGATCATCGCCATCATTGGCGGCACCGGCCCCGAAGGTTCGGGACTGGCACTGCGTTGGGCGCAGGCCGGAGAGACGATCATCATCGGCTCGCGCGATCCGCAACGTGCCTCCGATGCCGCGGCGAGATTGCGCAAGAAAGCTTATGGAGTCACGGGCGCGCCCGCCCGCGCGCTGCGAGTTTCCGGTGCCGAAAACACGTCCGCGTGCGAAGCCGCGGAAATAGTCGTTCTCACTGTCCCTTTCGAGGTCCAGGCAGAAATGCTAAAGCATATCAAGCCCGTGTTGCGTCCCGGACAAATCCTGGTTGACACGACCGTGCCTCTGGCCGCCAGCGTCGGCGGACGCCCCACACGCGCTCTCGGAGTCTGGCAAGGCTCAGCCGCGCAGCAAGCCGCGGAACTGGCGCCTGAGGGCATCCCCGTCGTAGCTGCATTTCACAATGTCTCAGCCGATCTTTTGCACCAAGACGGCCCCGTCGATTGCGATGTGATCGTCTGCAGCGATGACAAGCAAGCCGCGCAGCGCATCCGCAGTCTAGCTCGTAAAATTCCCGGCGTGCGCTCGGTTGATGGCGGCAAACTGGAGAACGCCCGCATCGTAGAACAGATTACAGCCCTGTTGATCGGCTTCAACATCCGGACGAAAGGCCGTTCCGGTTTACGCGTCACTGGACTGCCGCCCGAAGCATACGATGTGTGATTCGGAATTTCTGACCACTGGCCACCGCCCACTGGTCACTTCGTTATGGCTGAACCGGTCATTGAATTCCGTGACGTCTCCTACCATCTCCTCGATGGACGCGCCATCCTCCGCAACCTGAATCTTGAAGTCCATCGCGGCGAAATCCTCGTCCTTCTCGGCCGCAGCGGATCGGGGAAAACCACGGCGCTCAAGCTGGTCAACCGGCTTCTGGAAAATCCGGCCGGTGAAATTCGCGTCGAAGGCCACCCTTCGCGCGAATGGGATGTCATCAAACTGCGCCGTCACATCGGATACGCCATCCAGGACGTCGGCCTTTTCCCGCACTTCACCATCGAACGCAATATTGGCTTGGTGCCCGCAATCGAGAACTGGCCCAATGAACGAATCGCACAACGCGTTGAGCAATTGATCAAGTTAGTCGGCCTGAACGGCGACGTTGTGTGTCGCTACCCCCACCAGCTCTCCGGAGGCCAGCGTCAGCGCGTCGGCGTGGCCCGGGCACTGGCTGCCGACCCGCCGATTCTCTTAATGGACGAGCCTTTCGGCGCCCTCGATCCGCTCACTCGTACTGACCTTCAGCGCGAGTTCTTGTCCCTGCAGCAAAAGCTGGGAAAGACAGTAGTTTTCGTCACCCACGATCTTCGCGAGGCGATGCTCCTCGGCTCTCGAATCGCCCTGCTCGAAGAGGGCAGGCTGGTGTCACTAAGTTCCCGCGAGGAATTTCTGGCGTCGCCGGATCCTCTGGTCAAGAAGTATGTAGAAGCCTTCGGAACCCCACTCGAATCTTCCGGACAAGCGAGGTAACTCATGAACTTCTGGCATTTCGTCGCCCAGAACAAACTCGAAATCGCCGACCTCACGCTTGAGCACTTGACGATGGTCGGTATTGCTACTCTGTTTGCGATTGCAATCGGAATTCCTCTCGGCATTCTGATCACCCGCCGGCCCTCGCTCCAGAAGCCGATCATCGCAGCCGCAAACATTATTCAGACTATTCCCAGCCTCGCCTTGTTCGGATTCCTTCTGCCCGCGCCCTGGATCGGCGATCGCGCCGGACGCCTCGCCGTTCTCGCCCTCACCCTCTACGCGCTTCTCCCGCTCATTCGCAATACCTATACGGGAATCAAAGGCGTGGACCGCGCGGTGGTCGAGGCCGCGCGCGGCATGGGTCTCACCGACTGGCAGCTTCTGTACAAGGTCGAACTCCCGCTTGCCGCCAGCGTAATTCTCGCCGGAGTCCGCGTAGCCATCGTGATCTCTATCGGCCTCGCCACCATCGCTGCCGCCATCGGCGCCGGAGGCCTGGGTGAACTGATCTTCCGCGGCCTAGCCATGGTGAATAACAATGTGATCCTCGCCGGAGCCATCCCCGCCGCGCTGATGGCGTTGGCCGCCGACACCCTGCTAGGCTGGCTGGAAAAACGGCTGTCGTCGCCACGGGCCGCGTGATTAGCGGTAGACCGCGTAATAAGCGTCGGGCCACAGATTTCGGGAAGGGCACGAATTGCACTCGTGCCGACAGAGACCTGTGGGGTCCCGGCTTTAGCCTCTGGGGTTCACTTTCATGTTGATTGGATGTATTGCAGTTCGTCGCTTCCACGCAGATCGCAACTGTTTCCCATCCTGGTTTATCCGTTCCTTCAAGAGACGGGGTGGGGCCTTTGCGCTGCTGGCAGTCATTCTCACTCTCCTCTCAGCCTGCACTCGCCAACCACGCATAGTCGTCGGATGCAAGAACTTCACCGAGCAAATCATCCTCGGAGAACTCATTGCCCAGCAGATCGAAAACAAAACTCATCTCGCCGTCGAACGCCGTTTCTATCTCGGCGGCACTTACATTGCCCATCAAAGCATTCTTGCCGGACGCATCGACACTTATCCCGAATACACCGGCACCGCGCTGACCGCGGTCCTCAAACAATCGCCCGGCTCCGATCGCAAAGCAGTCTATGATCGGGTCAAGTCAGAATACGAAAAGCAATTCCATCTGACGCTCGGCCCGCCACTCGGCTTCAACGACACCTTCGCCATCGAGGTCCGAGGCGACGACGCCCGCCGTCTACATCTCGCAACTCTTTCTCAGTCCGCCGCGTTCACTCCGCAATGGCGCGCCGGCTTCGGCTACGAATTCATGGAGCGTCCTGACGGCTACAAAGGATTGGTCGCAACCTACGGCCTGCGTTTCGCGGCGGCGCCCCGCATTATGGACCTCGGCCTTCTCACCCGCGCCCTCAAAGACCATCAGGTTGACTTGATCGCTGGCAACATGACCGATGGCCTCATTCCCGCCCTCGATCTATTCACACTCGATGACGACAAGCACTACTTCCCACCGTATGAGGCCGTGCCGGTAGTTCGTGAGGAGACGCTGGCAGAGCATCCCGAGGTGAAGCAGGCGTTGGATGAACTCGCAGGCAAGATATCAGACGCCGAGATGCGCCAGCTTAACTACGCTGTGGATGGTGAGAAGCGGGATGTGAAGGACGTGGTCAGAGAGTTTCTAAGTAGCAAGCGGTTGTAGCTCACACGTGACCGTTTGATAGCATTCCCGAAGCCAACTCCGAGATGCTGACTATCCTCGCAATTTCGAACTATCGATCTCTGCGCAATCTCATCGTCCCGCTGCGGCAGTTGAACGTGATCACCGGCCCCAATGGAAGTGGAAAGTCGAGTCTCTATCGGGCGTTACGGCTTCTTGCCGATACAGCACAAGGCCGCGTCGTCCCCTCGCTGGCACGGGAGGGTGGATTGCAGTCCACGCTGTGGGCTGGACCGGAGACTATTTCGCGTGCCGTGCGACAGGGTGACTACCCAGTTCAGGGCACGAGGCGAAAACACCCCGTAAGCCTTCGTCTCGGGTTTGCCGGTGACGAATTCGGGTACCTGATCGACATGGGTTTGCCAAAGCACCCTAGCACCTCGGCGTTCAGCTTAGATCCCGAGATTAAGCTCGAGAGCATCTGGCATGGACCAGCCCTTCGTCCATCAACCATGTTGGTGGACAGGCACGGACCGCTCGTGCGCATTCGGAACAATAATGATGAATGGAGCATCGTCGCGGACAATCTGTCCACTTTCGACACCATGATGACGCAGATAGCCGATCCGCGAAACGCGCCGGAGATGCTTCGCCTACGGGAATCCATTCGCGCCTGGCGATTCTATGATCACTTCAGAACAGACGCGGACTCACCGGCGCGACTCCCGCAGATCGGCACTCGAACTCCAATCCTTGGCAACGACGGGTCAGACCTAGCGGCAGCGGTCCAGACGATTTATGAAATAGGCGATGGCAAAGCGCTCGATGCCGCGGTGTCCGATGCGTTCCCGGGCAGCCGGGTATCGATCGCGTCTGAGTCAGGACGCTTCGCATTAACTATGGAACAACACGGCATGTTGCGTCCTTTGGGCGCAGCCGAACTCTCGGATGGGACTCTCCGATACTTGCTTTGGATCGCGGCGCTCCTGACTCCCCGACCGCCCGAATTAATTGTGCTGAATGAACCAGAGACAAGCCTTCATCCTGACCTGCTCGCGCCTCTCGCACGACTGATCGCGAAAGCTGCCGAAGGCTCTCAGGTCATCGTGGTAACCCACGCAGCCAAGCTAATTTCTGCGCTTTGGGAGCAGCAGGGCTGCCACTCGGTGGTGCTAGAGAAGACATTCGGCGAAACATCCATCGTCGGTATGAAAGAGTTGGGCGCCCCTGCGTGGCATTGGCCATCCCGTTGAGACGCGGTCGCTACGCCGAGGCTGTGGTTCTGCTTTTGAACGCCTTCTGTATCAGCGTGTACCTCGCTGCCCCGATAATCCCCGAATCGTCATTCACCACAATCTTCACCGGAATATCCGCGAGCAGAGTCGCCATCCTGCCCTTGTCCAGAAATGCCTTCATGAAGATGGGATCCTGCATGCGGGCCACATTCTTGGCGGCGATACTGCCGCCGATGAAGACGCCGCCCGTGGCGAGGAAATTCAAAGCGCAGTTTCCCGTCTCCGATCCATAGACACCGACGAAAATGTTCAGCGTCTGATCGCAAATCGCTGCCTTCTTTTCAAGCGCAAGCTGCGAGATCAGGGCAGGAGCATCTGGCGCTTCACTCATCTGCTTCTGCAACCACGCGGGCTCTTCCGCCTTTCCTGCGTCGCGAAGAAAATCGTAGATATTTTTAATGCCGGGGCCAGAAAGAATCCTCTCGCAACTCACGTGGTCATACTTCTTGCGCAGATATTGCGCCAGCTCAGCTTCAAGATGGTTCTTGGCAGCGAAATCAGCATGACCGCCTTCACAGGGGAAAGGATGGTGACGGAATCCGTCCCAGTAGAGTCCGGCCACTCCTAACCCAGTGCGCGCGGCAATCACAACCCGATTGCCTTCGGCGTCCTCGACTCCTTTGCTCAGTGTAACGAAGTCTTTCGATTCGAGCGCGTCGATTCCGTAGGCATAAGCTTCAAGGTCATTGATCAATCCGACCGAACCTAGTTTGAGTTGAGCAGCTAGATCGCGCGAATCAATCGTCCACGGAAGATTGGAGATTTTGCTTCGGCCTTCGCGCACCGGGCCGGCAACACCGAAGCAGGCACTGTGGACGGGAATGCCCTCGGTCTTCACGAACGTGCTGATGATCTCCTGTAGGCCGCCATGCTCCTGGCTCTTGTAGGTTTTCTCCACCACCAGTTCCAACTTGCTGCCTTCAGTTTGAAAGGCGGCCAGCCGGGTGCGTGTTGCTCCGATATCGCCCGCCAGAATCATTCGATTGTCCTCCACTCCCGTTCATCGCGCTTCAGGAGATCGTCGGACTCCTTCGGCCCCCAGGTGCCGGCGGCATAGTTAGGGAACCGGCGCGGCGGAAGCGCTTTCCAGACGTCCAACACCGGATCGACTACCTTCCACCCGGCTTCGACCATATCGGCACGCTGGAATAGCGTCGCGTCTCCAATCATGCAGTCGTAAAGCAACACTTCGTAGCCGATGTACGCGTCTGCGCCAAAATATTTGGAATACTCAAAACTCATGTCCACTGAGCCGACGCGCAGAATAGGCCCGGGAATTTTCGCGCCGAAACTAAGAGAGATCCCCTCGACTGGCTGAATCTGGATGACTAGTTGATTGGAATGCTTGTGCACCGGCGCATTGCGGAAGAGCACAAATGGAGTTTTCTTGAATTGAATTGTGATCTCCGTATGCCGCATAGCCAGGCGCTTCCCTGTCCGTAGATAAAACGGCACGCCCACCCATCGCCAATTGTCTATATTGAGTTTGAGCGCGACAAACGTTTCCGTGCGCGATTCCGGCGAGACCCCCGGCTCAGTGCGATAACCCGGGACGCGCTCATCGCCAATCAGCCCTTCTCCATATTGTCCACGAACGCTGTATTGCAGGACATCCTCCGACACCAGCGGCTGCATAGCATTCAGGACTTTAGCTTGTTCGCTGCGGACAGCGTCAGCGTGAAACGAGACCGGGGATTCCATTGCAGTCAGGGTGAGAAGCTGCATCACGTGATTGGGGACCATGTCGCGCAGAGTGCCAGCAGTGTCGAAGTATCCGCCACGCTGTTCGACTCCCACGGTTTCCGCATTCGTGATTTGCACATGGTCAATGTAGCGGCGGTTCCAGATGGGTTCAAAGATGGCGTTGTCAAAACGAAAAACCAAAATATTCTGCACCGTCTCTTTACCGAGGTAGTGGTCAATGCGATAAATCTGATTTTCAGCGAGCACAGCCTTGATCTGACGGTTCAAGGCGCGCGCGGAATCGTAGTCGTTGCCGAACGGCTTCTCAATAATGACTCGGCGCCAGCTGCCATTTGCTTGCTTGGACAGACCGATCTGATCCAACTTCTCGACGATCGAAGCAAAGAATTTCGGCGAGGTCGCCAGATAGAAGAGATAGTTGCCCTCGGTATTGTGCTGCTGATCGATCTGACCGAGCCGGGCGCTAACCGTGGAGAACATCGCCGCATCCCCGAAATCACCACATTGATAGTAGAGCCGCTCCTGAAACCAGTTCCAGGCGTCAGTGCCGCGATCTTCGGCCGGCAAGAAGGAAGTCACCTGGCCGCGAAATTGTTCCTCGTTGAGCTGATCAACAGCAACTCCCAGGATGGCAAAGTTTTTGGGAAGCAGCGAAGCCTTGACCAGATTGAAGATTGCCGGAACAAGCTTTCTCTTCGTCAGATCGCCCGACGCGCCAAAAAGCACCATCGCGCATGGCCCCGCCGCATGGCCGAAGTGGGCCGATTGCTGGTCCTGATTGGTGATTACGGCCGTTGCCATTGACCGCCCTCGGA
>WNFC01005444.1_pt1 | contig 18055 bp, 18 predicted proteins | sample 5400541 | NCBI WGS metagenome assembly WNFC01 (sample SAMN13153342, study PRJNA577476) | soil metagenome | isolation source: 120 cm saprolite under Douglas fir tree site 2 hole 2 replicate 1 | place: USA:California | collected 2015-04-18
GCATCCCCGGGGCCAAGGCTCGCAGCACCCGAGCGGCCAGCGTCTGTTCGCCCTCGGCCAAGGGACCCACCGCCACGTCCACCAGGGCGTGGGTCCCGCACTCGGCCAGCCCCACCATCCGCAGCTGGGGGAACGCCCCCACTCCCTGGCCCCGACCCGTCGCGGGCCGGCCGAAGGCAGCATCGTTGTCCAGGGTGTCGGCCAGATCCACGCACGTTCCGTCGATGGCCATCAGCCGCCACCCCCGGAAGAAGGCACCCTTGGTGGTCTGGGTGGCAAGCGGTGCGGCCACCTTCCCGAACATCGCTTGAAGCGGCTCGGGGCCGAGGCGGGCCCTGGCCTTGGACAGCGCCACCTTGGACGGCATGCGCCATGAGCGGGCCCACCCCGTGGACCACGACAGGCCCTCCACAAGGTTGCGCATCACCTCCTCGTAGGAGGCCTGCGAGAACAGGGCGAGGGCCAGCACGTAGTACACGACCACCCGGGCCGGCAGGAGCCGGTGGCGAACCTCGGTCTTGCCGGAATCCGCCACCACCTGGTCCACGAGATCGGGCGGGAACACCCGCGTCAACACACCCAGGGAGATGTGATCCGACAATCGCTGATCCGTCTCCGGCTTGACCCACCCCGCCCTCGGCATGGGGGTGAGAATAACACCAATGTAGTCTTAAGTTAACAGTATTGGGCTAGCTCAACCCGACGGGCGTGCGCGGGTCCCGATGGCGGGTGGTCCGTCGTGTCATTGAAGCGAGCACCCGCTCGTAGAAGGCCAGGTGCTGGCGGGCGGTCCGCGCCCAGCTGAAGCGGGCGGCCACCGCCGGGCCCCCGGCGGCCAGGCCCAGGCGACCGGCGCGGTCCGTCATCATCCACAGCATCGCCTCGGTCAGCGAGGCAGAGTCTCCCGCCCGGGCAAGGACCGCCTCGCCGCCGCCCAGGAACTCACGGAAGACCGGGATGTCGCTCGCCACCACCGGCAACCCGGCCGCCATCGCCTCCAGCACGACGAGACCGAACCCCTCCTTGACCGAGGGGAAGACGAACGCGTCGGCCGCCTGGTACCAGCCGGGCATCTCGTCGTCGGGCACGGTGCCGAGCACGACGACGTCGCGACCGGAGAGCCCGAGGTCTGCCGCCCGGGCCAGGGCCGCCTCCCGGTACGCCGCGTGGTCCTGGAAGGAGTGCCCGCCGACGACGGCGAGCATCGGCGGCGGATCGAGCTCGTGCCGGAGCGCCCCCAGAGCCTCGACGAGATGGAGGCTGCCCTTGCGCGGCTCGATGCCGCCGACGGTGAGGAACAGGAAGCGTCCGTCGGCGCCGGCCCGGGCCCGCAGCGCAGCGCGCTGCACCACGGATGCCCGTCCGGTGGCAAACCGCGCAGCGTTCACCCCGTTGGTGACGACGGTCGCTTCGACGCCGTAGCCCTCCGCGAGCGCCCGGCGCCAGAACTCGCTGACCACGAGGAGGTGGTCCGGCTCCAGCACCGATCGGTGCTGGCAGTTGACGAGGGCCGACGTCGTGAAGTCGTCGAGGTGGTGGACGGTCCGCACGATCGGGAGGCAGGGATGCTCCTCGCGCAGGCGCACCGCGGCCGTCGAGGCGATGCAGTCCTGGACGTGGACGATGTCGAACCGCCCCGGGACCGCCGCGGCGAGGCCCGCGGCGAGCGCGTCCACCGAGGCGAACACCCGGTCCTCCAGGGTGCCCCCGGGCTCGGGCCCCGCGAAGATCGTGTGCGGTACGTCCAACGGCCGGAAGAACCCGGCGCCGGGGTCGCCGATGGTGAAGACGTGCACGGGGCAGCCGGCGGCATGCAACGCTTCGGCAAGCTCCAGGGTGTGCACCGGCCCGCCCCGCGGGCGTGTCGAGTACGTGACGAGGCAGATGCGGGGCAGCCCGGTCAAGCGGGGCTCCGCACTTGCGCGATCGAAGGGTCGCGGGCGACGATGGCGGCGGCCAGCAGCGCCGCCCGGGTGGCGGTCGGGGCAAGGATGCAGCCCGCCTCCTCCAGGGCCGCGCCCTGCCGGGAGCGCACCTGGGGATCCGCCTCGGTGCCGAGGACGTAGGCGACGACCCGGGGACCGGTCGGCCTGGCCGTCACCGAGCGGCACGCCGGCGCCAGCACCGATGCCGGGTCTGGGTGGCCGCCGAAGCCCAGCACGACGTCGATCAGCACCACGCCGACCGTCGGGTCGCGAGGGGCCGCTGCGATGCGATCCGCCCGGTCGCCGGGGTCGATCATGGGATGCGGTCGTCCACGGGTGTACTCCTCCTCGCCCAAGTCCAGGCACACGTGCCCCCCCGATGGACCGGGAAGCCCCCATGCCGCCTCGAGCGGCGCGTTCGAGTGGACGGGGCCGAGGTGCCGGCTCATCACCACCATCGACTCGTATGCGAGCGTCCCACCCGAGAACAGGCCGAGGACGGCGGTGCGGCCCGGGTCCAGCCCGGCCAACGACGCCGAGACGACCGACGCCAGCCCCGTCGAGGGGTCGGGCACCGACACGCCGAGCCCCCGCAAGGTGCACACGACCCCTGCCTCCAGGGTGTCGGTGACGACGACACCGGCCGGGGCCGCCACCGGCTCGGCGAGGCCGACGAGGGCGGCGACCACCGGCTTGCCCGGGCCCCCCGTGGCGGCGGCGGCGAGCAAGCCCGCTGCCACGCCGGGGGAGGGAGGTTTCGACACGAGCAGGATCGCCTCGGTGGCGGGGTCCCCGGCGAGGGCGGCCAGCCCCACCCGGGCCATGGTGCCGCCCACGGCCCCGGACAGGTCGCGGCCCCCGACGCCGATGGCCTGGCTCACGCCCTCGCCCCAGCGGTCGAGCAGGCACATGACCTCCTGGGCGCCCGTGCCCGCTGCGGCCACCACGCCGACCCGACCGGACCGCACGGCGTTGGCGAAGCCGAGCCCCGTGCCGCCGAGCATGGCGGTGCCGGCGCCCGGGCCCATCACGAGCCGCCCCAGTCCAGCCCCCCGCTCCTTGAGCGCAACCTCGTCCTCGACGCTCACGTTGTCGCTGAACAGCAGCACGTGGAGGCCCGCCGAGAGCGCCTTGTGGGCCTCGAGGGTGGCGTAGGGACCGGGGACGGAGACGATGGCGACGTTGGCGTCGGGCAACGCCCCGGCCGCGTCCTCGAGCGTCCGGGGGGCCTCAATTGCCATCGATCCCGACGCTCCCGCGGCCTCGGCCTCGGCCCTCGCCGCGGCCAGGGTCTCGTGACCGGCGTCCAACCCGGCCTGGGCCTCGTCCACCGAGGTGGCCCGGACGGCGAGCACCAGGTCGTTGGCCCGTGCCGGCGGTGCGTCGATGCCCGCGGCTCGCAGGTCTTCGAGGTTGGCAGCGGTGCCCATGACCGCCGCCGCCCACTCGACCGCGGGGGCCGCCGACATGGCCCGCGTGGCTGCCATGAGAAGCACGGAGTCGACGTAGGTGTCGGGATAGGTCCGGGCGGCTGCCTCCGTCACTGCGCCGCCGCGGTTCGCCGGGATGCCGGCACCCGGCCGGCAACGGGGACGATGCGGGTGCCGTGGCTCCCGGCGAGGGCAGTGGCGAGGTGGCGCGACGACGTGATCAAACACTGCTGGCCACCCTGGGTCAGGAAGCGCACCGCGGCCGTGATCTTCGGGCCCATGCTGCCGGCGGCGAACTGGCCGTCCTTGCTGTAGGCGTCGGCCTCCGCCGCGGTCATCTGGAAGATGGGCTGCTGGCCGGGCTTGCCCCAGTCCAGGAAGACGTTGCTGGCCCCGGTCAGGAACACGAGCGTGTCGGCACCGACCGACGTCGCGAGCCGCGCCGACGTCAGGTCCTTGTCGATCACGGCGTCGACGCCGGCGACGCGCCGGCCCCGGCGCACGACGGGGATGCCGCCGCCCCCGCCGGCGATCACGAGGAAACCCTTGCTCGCCAGTTCCCGGATGGCCGCAGCCTCGAGGATGGCCTTCGGTTCGGGGGAGGCCACGACCCGCCGGAAGCCCCGCCCCGAGTCCTCCCGCACCTCCCAGTCCCGGTCGGCCGCAAGCTGCCGGGCGACATCCTCGGCGAGGAACGGCCCGATGGGCTTCGTGGGGTTGCGGAAGGCCGGGTCGGAGGCCTTCACCTCCACGTGCGTGACGATATCGACGACGCCCAGCGTCCCGGTCGATGCGTGGTGGAGGGCCAGCGAGAGCAGGTGCCCGATGGCTCCTTGGGTCATCGCGACCAACTCGGCAAGCGGCTGGGCGGGGACGAGACGGCTCCCCTCCTCCTGCTGGATCGACAGGTTGCCGACCTGGGGCCCGTTGCCGTGGATGAGCACCGGCCGGTAGCCCGACTCCACCAGCCGGCAGACCGCGCCCGCCACCTTGGTGGCGTTGCGCCACTGCTCGGCGTAGGTGCCGGCCTCCCCTTCGCGCGTCAGGGCGTTGCCCCCGACGGCCACCACAGCGATGCGCGGGCGAGGCACCGTGCCCGCTCCTATGTGGAACGCAGCGCCATCCAGATGGCGCGAGCGGACCGGGTGGACGGGTTCCACCAGCGGTGGGGTCGGTCGGTACGGAAATGCAGGGCGTCGCCCCGGCGGAGCACGTACTCCTCGGCTTCCACCTCGAAACAGACGCTACCGTCGAGCAAGAAGATCAACTCCTCACCCGGGTGCTCCATGCGCTTGGCGCCGCTGTCGGCCCCCGGCTCGATCGTGGCGACGGCCCCCGCCATGAAGAAGTGCCCGTAGGGCCCGCTGATCCCGGCGAGGTCGAGGCGCTGCTTGGAGGTGAACACCGCCTTGCGTTCGTCGGACCGGACGAGGACGGCGGGTTCGGCCTGCTCCTCGTCCACGAAGTACGCGACGGAGCGGTTCAGGGCCGCGGCGAGCTTCATGAGGGTGGTGATGGTGGGCACCATCCCGTTGCGCTCGATCTTGTGGATCGCCGCTGCCGACATGCCCGAACGCTCCGCCAGTTGCTGCAGCGACAGGTTCTTCTGCCGCCGGAGTTGGCGGACCTTCGGCCCGATCGACGCCACGACGTCTTCCGTGCTCGACCCCTCTCGTTGCAGGGCTTGAACTGGGCTGTCGCCGCGGGTAGAGTTGCCTGCGGTAGACACAATTTCCATCATAGTAAATTGCATGTTACATCCCGGAGGACCCGCACACCGAACCCCGACAGGAGCCTCACGGTACCTGACGGGAACCCGGTAGGAGCAGAGGAGACCAGCCACGGCCCTGAGGATCGTCGTTGTGGGGGGCGGCGCGGCGGGCATCGGCGCGGCGGGGGCGGCGAAGCAGGCCGACCCGAATGCCGAGGTCACGGTGTTCACCGAGTTCGAGGACGTCGGCTACAGCCCCTGCGGCATCCCCTACGTCCACGGCCGCGAGATCGAGGGCTTCCAGGGGCTGATCCTGCAGGGCAAGGAGTTCTACCGCAACGCCGGCCTCGACATCCGGTACGAGACCACGGTAGCGGGCATCGACGTCCCGGGCCACGCGGTGGTGCTGGCCAGCGGGGAGCGGGTTGCCTTCGACCGGCTCGTCGTCGCCACGGGCTTCAACTACGCGGATCCCGGCGTCCCCGGCTCCGACCTTGAGGGCCTCCACTACGTGAAGAACATCCGGCGTGCCATGGAGTGGGACCCGATCCTCGACTCGGCGAAGTCCGCGGTGGTCGTCGAGGCGTCGCCGCTCGGGCTGGAGATGACGACCGCCCTCGCGCACCGGGGGCTGGAGACCCACCTCGTGGACTCCCATCCGTGGGCGCTTGCCGAGGTGGCCGACCCCGACATCATGAAGCCAGTCCAGGACTCGTGGGCCGAGATGGGCGTGCAGATGCACTTCAACACCAAGCTGGAGGCCTTCGTTCCCGGCCGGGGCGACCAGGCCAAGGTCGTGAAGGGCGTCCGCACCAGCGAGGGCGAGATCCCCGCCGACATCGTGGTCGTCTGCACGCACAAGCAGCCCAACAATCACCTGGCCCGGGAGGCGGGCCTGGAGATCGGCTCCACCGGGGGCATCGTCGTCGACGAGCGCATGGCGACCTCCGCCAGCGGGGTCTTCGCGGCGGGTGACTGCGTCGAGGTGCCGCAAGGCTTCACGATGCTGCCGCTGCAAGGCCTTTCGGGGAGCCACGCCTACTCGCAGGGCAAGACGGCAGGGACCAACGCCGCCAACGGCGACCGCAGGTATGACCCGGTCTTCGTCCCGTGGGGGACGGTGGCCGGAAAGTGGATGATCGGCGGCGTGTCCTTCGGCGAGACGACGGCCGGGGCCCTCGGCATGCCGTTCCACCTCGGGGTGGCCACCGGGATCTCGCGGGCCCGGTACTACCCCGGTATCCACAAGATCCTCGTCAAGTTGCTGGCCGAGCCCAAGACGCTGCGGATCATCGGGGCCCAACTGGTCGGGGGGGAGGGCATCAAAGAGCGCGCCGACTTCCTGGCGATGGCTTCGAAGAAGGGCATCACGATGCGGGACCTCGCGGTGATGGAGAATGTGTACTCGCCGCCGATCGGGGCACTGAACGAGCCCATCGCCCTGGCGGCGCAGAACGGCCTCGCCCGCCTGGCGCAGGCCGGGAAGCCGGCGTAGGGACGCCGGACATGGCCTTCGCGGAGTGGTTGCGGGTCAACTCCCAGCGCTACCTGCTGGAGGCATCGGAGCGTGAGATGGCGCAGCGGTACCTGGGCGAGACGCCACCGCTGCGGGGCGGTGGCCCTGGGGCCTGCTTCTGGCGGCGCGTCTTCGTCCCCGCCTACCGGATGGTGCCGTGGAACGTGCGGCGCTCGCTCATGCAGATGATGCCGGGCAGCCACCGCCGGCACTGGACCTACCGCCCTTCCTGGAAGGGCCGGGCCCCACCGGGATCCGGCGGGTCCGCCTGAGGTCGGCGTCACGGCAACGGCAAAGGCAACGGCAACGTTGAAGGGTCAAGCACATCGGTACGACAGAAAGGGAGCGGACATGGTTCAGATCGTTGGGGAGCGGGCACAGCCGGGCGACGCGATCGTCAACTACGAAGAGAAGGTGCTCGAGGACTACAAGGCGGAGCCGGGCCAGAAGGCTTACGTCTTTTTCCACACCGTCCCCTTCGAAGGTTCGGTCGGGCTGGTCAACCTGCTCACGTGCACCCGCATCAACCGCAAGGGTTTCGACACGTCGATCGTGCTGTACGGCCCGGGCTCGCTCATCGCCGCAGCCACCCGCGGGTACCCCCGGGTGGGCGACGAGCCGTTCCCAGGAGAACAGGCCTACAACAAGCAGCTGAGGACGTTCATGGACGAGGGTGGTCACGTCTACGCCTGCCGCTTCTCCGCCGCGGCCCTCTACGGCATGCGGGAGGTCGACATGATGGAGGGCGTCAAGCCCATCAACCCCCTGGACGTCCTCGACTTCACCATCCAGGCGTTCAAGGAGAAGGCGCTGACGCTCAGCACCTGGACCGTCTAGCACCACACCGCAGATGCCGGACACGCTTGCGGAGCTGGTCCGTCGCTGGCGGGTGACCGAGCAGCAGCTCTACCCGATGATCCTGGCCGACCCGGTGGCCTACCAACGTCTCGTTCTTGCGGTTCGGGGGCTGGCCGACGACCTTGCCGTCGTCGCCAGCCCCGAGGCGCTCGTGGAGGCGTACGCGTCGTCGGCGCCGCAGGCGGCCGAGCATCTGCGCAGCGTGGGAGGACCCGACGACCCGGCGGCGGCCGAGCTCGTCGCGGGTGCGGCGTTCGCCTTGCGCGAACGCGAGTTGTCGGCTGCGATGGCGGCCGACGGCCGGGCGCGCCGCCTGGCGGAGGCCGCCCGCTCGGGAGCTGCCTGGGTGGTCGTCCAGCAGGCGGGCGAACGTGCGATGGCGGTCTTCGGCAACTACCGCCGGCTGGAGATGCACCTGCCCGAGGGCACCGGCCTCTACTCCTACGCGGAGAGCCGGGTGGAGACCGACCGGCCGCTCTACGTGGTGGAGAAGTTCCGGCTCAGCCCGGTGACCGGCACCGCACTCGGGGAGGCCGAACAACGCTGGACCTTCGAGGACCCTGTGGCATGGAACGAAGCCCTCGACGCGCTGCGCCACGAGCTCGACCGTGCCCCCGCAGCGTCCCCTTGACACCCCTGGCGGCGCAGCGAGAGTATTCAGGAAGATGAACGAACGTTTCCTATAGTTATTTCCGGCATGTTACGGCGTTGCACAGTGAGGAGGCGGGATGAGCGACGAGCGGGTGGCCGGCCGGGTCATCGACGGACACAGCCACCTGGGCGAGATGGCGGCGTGGAAGTTCTACGATCTGAAGGAGGCGGTGAAGCCGACCGTTTACGAGTTCGCCACTCCCAAGGACTACATCAAGCACCTCGACGCCTACGGCTGCGAGCGGGGCCTGGTCCTACCCAACTACGGCATCCCGCGCCAGGAGCAGCCCTTCCTCCTGAACCCGCTGGTGCTGGACGCGGTCAAGTCCGAGGACCGCATCGTCGGTGGCCTCTGGGTGTCGTTCCTGCCCCAGAACGCCGAGATGACCCGTGAGGCGCTCAGCCATGCCGGCGAGGATGGCATCGTCGCCCTGAAGACCACCTTCCTCCTCGGCGGCAACCCCAACCCCGAGGGTTGGGACGACGCCACCCGGGAGATCGCGGACGCCTGCTTCGACGCCGCGGAGGCCCACGACCTCGTCTTCCACTTTCACACGAGCCCCGGCGGCAACTCCGACATCAGCAACTACATCCCGATGATCGAGAAGTACGGCAAGCGGGTGAAGCTCTACCTCGTCCACTTCGGGGGCGGCGTCAGTGGGCACATCCGGCTCGTGCCCCGCTTCCTCGACTGGGTCGAGGAGGGCTACAAGGTCTACACCGACACCACCTGGACGATCGGGTTCGGCGTCCGCTGGTTGCTGACGGAGATCGAGAAGCGTGGCGTCGGCCACGACCGCGTGATCTTCGCTTCCGACGAGCCCTGGAGCGACTTCTGGGGGGAGTATTGGAAGATTTACGGCGCACCGGTCGGCAGCGAGCTGAAGCAGCGCATCATGTACCAGAACTTCGAAGAGCTCTACACCAAGGCGCGGTAGGGAGCGGCACTTGACTGACTCGCTGACCGGGCCTGCGCTCGGCGAGCTCCTGGCGGAGCTCCAGAGCTACGGCGTGCGCGTGGAGGACACCATCCAGGCGCGCAGCGGGGGAGCGGGGCCGTCCGACGCCGGGATGATCCGCGTCGAAGGCGTCCCGGTGACCTTCCCCTTCTCCGCCGACTACGTGGCCGAATCGCCCTACGTCCTGCGGCCCGATGGCCCCGATGGGGACCATCGGGGATGGGGCGTCTACCGGGAGGGCCGCCGACTGGCGGGGGCCGAGGTCCCGCCGAGGCCGAAGTTCTACGACATGACCACCGCCGACGGCATCCCCTACTGGAAGATCGCGCTCCTGCACCTCGACTCCCTGGCGTCGACCGTCATCCAGACGTGCCTGTACTGGGGCAAGGACGACCAGTGCCGCTTCTGCGGCATCGAACTCTCCCTCGAGGCCGGCCGCACGATCCCGGTGAAACGGCCCGAGCACCTCGCCGAGGTGTCCGTGGCCGCCAAGGAGCTCGACGGGGCGGTGGACGTCACGCTCACGAGCGGCACCACCGGGGGCGCCGACAAGGGTGCCCGCTACCTCGGTAGGTGCGCGAAGGCGATCAAGGCGGCGAGCGGCCTGCCCGTGCAGGCCCAGTTCGAACCGCCGGACGACCTCTCGGTGCTCGAGGAGGTCAAGAGTCAGGGGGTTGACTCTGTCGGCATGCACCTGGAGTCCTTCGACCCCGGTGTCCTCGCCTACGTCGCCCCGGCCAAGGCCCGGACCGGTGTCGCCGGCTACTTCAAGGCGTGGGAGCGGGCCGTCGAGATCTTCGGCAGGGGCCAGGTGTCCACGTACGTGATCCTGGGCATGGGGGAGGACCTCCAGATGACCATCGACGGCTGCAAGCGGGCCATCGACGCCGGGGTGTACCCATTCGTCGTGCCCCTGCGCCCGGTGCCCGGGAGCCTGATGGGGGACAAGGTCCCGCCGCCGGCGGCGTACGTGGAATCGCTCTACCGGGAGGTTGCGCCCTACCTGGCGGTCAACGGGCTCGCCTCGTGGGAGGTCCATGCCGGGTGTGCCCGCTGCGGTGCGTGCTCGGCTCTTGCCGCCTACGAGCGCCACGGTGAGGCGCCGCCGGCCCGCGGTCGACAACTGCCGATCGTCAACCTCGATGTCCGCTGAGGCACCGGCCCTCTCGCCGTTCCTGCACCCCGGCGTTGCCTTCGCCGCGGTGCAGCTTGGGCTGGCGCTGGTGTGCCGCCCGGCGCGCGACGCCGGGGAGCTGCAACTGCACAACGAGATCCGCCGGCGTGTGTTCGTCGAGGAGCAGGGGATCTTCGAAGGCACCGACGCCGACCACCACGACGACGACCCCGCCACCGTCCACGTCCTGGGCCTGTGCGGCGAGGTCGCCGGGGGGGCCGTGCGCTGCTACCCGCTGATCGACCCCGAAGCGGTCGACCTCGAGCCCGGCCTGTGGAAGGGTGACCGCCTGGCCGTCCTGCCGTCCTTCCGCCGCAACGGGCTCGGGGCGCCCCTGGTGCGCTTTGCCGTGCAGACGGCCGCGGAGGCCGGGGGGCGCAGGATGATCGCGCACATCCAGCCCTCCAACGTGGGCTTCTTCGAGCATCTCGGTTGGTACGCGGTCGGAGAGCCGGTCACGTTCGTGGGCCGACCCCACCAGACGATGGCGATCGACCTGAACCTCACCCTCCGCCGCCTCTGACGAGGTGCGGACGGAATTGCACCCTCGAGCCCTGGCGGAGACGGCGCCTTTCGCTTGACATTCTTCAGCTAGCATGCCTGGCAGGGTGAGGGCCAAGGCCCTCAACATGTACCGATCATGCACCCGGGCAGCCGAACGCCTTTGCAGCCAGCGCAGCGGAGGAAGGTCAACGGACGAGGTAGAGCCGGTAGCCGAGTGGACAGGGCGCGAGACGCGAGCCCTCCGCATTGGGCTACGCATGACCATCGAGGGCTTCGCTGAGCACCTGGGTGTCGCAGCTCGCACCGTCGCCAAATGGGAGGCCCGAGGGGGAATGATTGTCCCGGTGCCGACGATCCAGGATCTGCTCGACAGTGCCCTAGAACGGGCAACTCCCACCCAACAGTCACGGTTTGAGATCCTGCGCTTTCGAGGCCGGCCCCCCAGCTGTGCCACGTCAGGCCCTCCCGGTGAGACTGACACGGGCGACGCGAAGCGTTGGACCCTGCTGTACGGGATCTTGACGGAGGGGGGCCTATCGCTGAATAGCGAGCTGATGGCAGCCGTCGAGAGGACGCGTCAGGCGATGGACCGGACAATCGGGAGCGGATCCGTCACCACCGCACAGATGAATCAGATCGAGGAGCGCACGCAACGTCGCGCCTGCCTCTGCGTGAACTCGCCACCCGTCGAGATGCTCTGCCGGCTGGTGTTGGACTTCGCCGAGGTCGCGCAGCTTGTGGGAGCCCGTCAGCGGTTCAACGTGCAGCGTCGCCTGTACGCGGTGGCCGCTCAGTCCGCGGCTCTTGTGGCGGACGAGTTGATGGTGCTGGGTGCTACCGAAGAGTCCTGGGCCTGGCACCGGACCTCGAAGACTGCAGCAGACACCGCCGGTGATCCGGCCTTACGGGCTCACGTGCGGACTCTCGGTGCCCTTCTTCCGCTCTACTACGGCGATCCCGAATCAGCAGTCGTGTTGACGCGAGAGGCGCGGAAGATTCTCGGTCGAGGCCTGAACCCATCCAGCGCGATGGCCCCCGTACTTGAGTCGTATGCCCTGGCGCTGCTTGGCGACATCGAGTCAAGCACCCAGGCACTCCATGAAGCAGCAGAGGCATTTGAAGGGCTTCCCTCACAGGACCGCTGTGAGTCCGTGCTGGGGTTCTCCGAGCGGCGTTGGCACTTCTATGTGAGCAGAATCGTGTCTCACCTGGCCAGCGAGAGCGCAGCGAAGACCCTCGGTGACGCTCTTGCACAGTCGCATGCTCTGACACTGTATCCGCCCGAGGTCATCGGAGATCCTGCCCTCATACAGCTGGACCGGGCGATCTGCCTCGTTCGGCTTGCCGACATCCCGGAAGGGTGCCAGCTCGCAGGCAAGGTGCTCGGGAACATCTCGGCGAAGCAGAGAACGAAGATCATTCGTCGCCGGGTTGGGGACGTGCTGGCATGAGTTCCGAGACAGCACCGGAATCTCGGCGCGGTACGCGACTACAAGGAAGCACTTGCCGCATTCACCCCGACTCGTTGACGTGCCAAGGGGACATCAGCGGGTCACAGGCCGGAGAGTTTTTCCTCAAGCGACGCAACCTTGCTGGTCAGCCCATCGCTGACGCCGGGACGGATGTCGGCTTTCAGCACGACAGACACGCGGGGGGCCACTTCAGCCACCGCGTCGACGGCTCGCTTCACCACATCCATGACCTCGTCCCACTCACCCTCGATCGTGGTGAACATCGCGTCGGTGTGGTTCGGAAGCCCACTGGCGCGAACCACCTGCACGGCCCGGGCGACCACGCCCGAGACTTCTTCTCCAACGCCCAAAGGTGTGACGGAGAACGCCACAATCATGACCAGCTCCTCCCTCGTGCTCTTGATGCGGGGGGACTAGAGGAGGGCCCCCGACCCGCTGAGCGGCACCGAGATAAAGGCAGATTGCGGCGGGTGGTAGTGCACCTCGAGGGACGCCGAGTACGAGGCGATCGTCGGTGGTGCAAAGTGCACCGTCACTCTGCAGGAGGTCTGCGGTGCCACGGAGGACCCTTCGCCGCAGGTGTTGGTGGTGATCGTGAACGCCGCGGCGTTGGAGCCGGTGATCGCCACCTTGTCGATCGTGGCCGGGGTGCTCCCGGGGTTGGTAAGCGTGACCGTCATGTCCGCGGACCTCCCTTGCTGCATCGACCCGAAGCTCAGGCTCGAGGGGTCGGCGGTGATCTCCGTGGCCCCGCCGGAGCTCGGGCTCACGTCGGTCGAGGCGACGCCTGGGGAGGGGCTGGAGCTGTCCGTTGACGTGGGGGTCACCGTGGTGGTCGTCCCGGGTCCCGACGGTGTCGGGCTCCCGCTGGCTGTCGTGGTTGTCGCTGTGGGGTTCTGCGAGGCGGAATTCGTGTTGGAGTGCTTGCTCCCCAGGCCCAGCATCAGGGGGATGAGGACGGCAAGCCCCGTGATGGTGGCTGCGATGCCGGAAACGACCCCCGGGATGGTGGTCCAGAACGATTTCTTTTTCTCGGCCATGGGGCATCTCCTTTCCTCATCGCATGTTCACGGGGTGTTCATCGGTCTTGTAGCGCAGCCACCTCAAGGCCGCCTGAGCGCCGGGGACGCCGGGGCCACGTCGTGCCGGAAGGTGGCCACCTTGCCTCGAACGTGCTCAGGCCAAGCCTACCGCGGGAAGACCTCCGAGGCCGGTCACGCCGGCGGTGGCGACATCGAGCAGGATGGCCTCCTCTGCCCCGAGGCACACCCGCAGGCAGCCCCCGGGTTCGATCGCCCCGATCTCTGCGCAGGCGAGCCCCCGTGCCTGGAACGCCTGCCGGCATTCGTCAGCGCGCGAGGGCGGGGCGCACAGCAGGAACCCGAACGTCGGGAACGTGAACAGCCACGGTTCCAGGTCGATCGCCTCGGGCCGGGGGACCCTCGTAAGGTCCACAACCGCGCCGGATCCGGTCGCCTCCAGCAGCATTGCCAGCGACCCCAGGAGGCCGGCCATGCTCACGTCCTTCGCGGCGAGGCAGCAGCCTGCCTCGGCGACCGCGGGCAGGACTGTGACATCATGGCCAAGGTCCGCGCCCCGGGCGCGGACGGAGCTGAAGTACGGAAAGTCGTCCCGCATCCGACCCTCCACGCAGAAGGCAGCCAGCAGCGATTGACCGGGAGCCGCGTGGCTCGAGGAGAGCAGCGCCGAGGCCCGGCCGACGATGAAGGCAGACACCGATGGCGGCCCGTCCCAGACGCTGAGGTGGCCCCCGACCATCGGCACGCCGTAGAGGTCGCAGGCGAACCGCATCCCCCTCATCACGTCGCCGAGGACCGCTTCCGGACCGATCAGGGTGTTGGTGAGGGCGACGGTGCGCCCACCCATCGCGGCGACGTCGTTGACGTTGGCCACGACGGACGCGACGCCCGCGCCGTAGGGATCTGCGGCGACGAATGGAGGGAACATCGCCTCGCCCGCCGCGAGCAGGAAGCCGCCGTCTGCAGCCATGGCTGCCGTGTCATCGCCAGGGCCGCCCACCCAGTCGGTGGGGCCGAGGATGCCCGGGATCATCCGCAGGGCCGCCTTGGCCCGGAGGCCGGGATGCGAGGCGAAGCGTGCGGCGATCGAATCGAGCGTGGTCACCGCCCAAGTGTAGGGATGCAGTATGGATGTACCTGGGGGGCCGCTGGATGCAACAGGGCCCGGGGTCCGAGGGGCGGGCACTATACTTCCGCCGGTAACGGCGTTGGATCCGCAACCCGAGCTCGAAGGAGGAACCGTGGCGCTACCACCTCCCCTGAGCGAGGAAAGGTTTCCGATGTTCTGCAAACGATGCGGGGAGTGGGCAAGGTGCGGGCTCGAAAGATCATGACCCGGCTCGATATCGCCGAGTCACGCCGGATGCGAGGTCTTGGAGCCAAGCAGATCGAGTCACTCCTCAAGGAGTTCACGGGAAAATAGGCAAGCCGCAGCTGTACATCATCTCCGGACCTTCGGGGGCCGGGAAGGGGACGATCGTTCAAGGGCTGCTCGTCCGCCGACCCGACATCGCGCTCTCGGTGTCCTACACGACGCGCCCGCCGCGCCCGACCGAGCGCGACGGTGAGCACTACCACTTCGTGAGCCCCACGACCTTCGCCCTGATGCGCCAGCGGGGTGACTTCGTCGAGTGCGCCGAGGTCCACGGCAACCTCTATGGCACCTCGCGGCGTGCCATCGATGAGGCGCTGGCGTCGGGCCGTGACGTCCTGCTGGAGATCGACGTGCAGGGGGCCGCCCAGGTGAAGCGTCAGATGGCCCACGCCGTCCTCATCTTCATCGAGCCGCCCTCGCTGGCGATCCTCGAGCAGCGCCTCCGCAACCGGCGCACCGAGCAGGCCGAGGCCCTCAGCCGCCGCCTCGCCGACGCCTACGACGAACTCCGGCAGAAAAGGTCCTTCGACGGGGTCGTTGTCAACACCGAAGTCGATCAAGCCGTCGAAGAGGTGTTACAAATAATGGACAAGGCGAAGCAGCGCCCCTAGTCGCCACCTCGCAGCGAGTGAGTCCCTGCGACCCTTGAGAAGGAGCCCACGTTGATCCACCCCAAGATCGAGACACTGATGAAGAAGGTCGACAGCCGCTACACGCTCGTCATCCTGGCGGCCAAGCGAGCCCGGCAGATCAACTCGTACTACTCGCAGCTCGGCGAGGGGATCCGGGACTTCGTCCCGCCCCAGGTCTCCCGGCTCGGCGAGCACGCCAAGTCCCTGTCCATCGCCCTCGAAGAGGTGGCGGACGGCAAGTTCGGCTACGAGCGCCCGGTCGAGGTGGAATCCCGCGTCAAGTAGTCCCACCCCGCCTGTGGACCTCGCCGGCAAGCACATCGTCGTCGGCGTCTGCGGGGGGATCGCCGCCTACAAGGCGGTCGAGGTCGCCCGGCGCCTGACCCAGGCCGGGGCTGAGGTCCGGGTGGTCATGACCGAGGCGGCGACCAGGTTCGTGGGGCCGCTCACCTTCTCCACCCTCACCGGCCACCCGGTGGCGTCGGACCTGTTCGGTGAGCCCGCCCCGCCGGAGATCGTCCACACCTCGCTCGGTCGGTGGGCCGACCTCGTCGTCGTCGCGCCGGCCACTGCGGACATGATCGCCCGGTACGCCCTCGGCCTGGCCGGCGACCTCCTCTCGGCCCTCCTGCTGGCGACCCGCGCCCCGGTGGTCATGGCCCCGGCGATGCACACCGAGATGTGGGAGAACGAGGCCACGTCCCGCAACGTCGCGACCCTCCGGGGGCGGGGCGTCGTGTTCGTCGGGCCGGCAACCGGGGACCTGGCCGGGCCCGACCAGGGGCCGGGGCGGCTGGCCGAGACGAACGACATCCTCGATGCCGTCGCGGCGGTGCTCGCACGCGGCGGGGAACTCGCCGGGCGGCGGGTGGTCGTCTCCGCCGGGGGCACCCGTGAGCCCATCGACCCCGTCCGCTACATCGGCAACCGGTCCTCCGGCCGCATGGGCTACGAGGTGGCCGCCGAGGCGCTCCGGCGGGGCGCCGCCGTCACGCTCGTGACCGGGCCGACCCATCTCAGCCCGCCTCCGGCCGCCACCGTCGTCCAGGTCGAGACGGCTGCCCAGATGTGGGACGCGGTCATGGCGGCGTCGGGCGAGGCGGACGTCGTCGTGATGGCGGCGGCCGTCGCCGACTGGCGGCCGGTCGAGACGGCCGCCCGCAAGCTCAAGAAGGGGGAGGGGCCGCCGCCGCTGGTCCTGGAGGCAACTCGGGACATCCTCGCCGGGCTGGCGGAGCGCCGCCGCAACGGCCAGGTCCTGGTGGGCTTCGCAGCCGAGACCGAGGACGTGGAGGCCCGGGCCCTTGCCAAGCTGGCGGCGAAGTCGGTGGACCTCGTGGTGGGTAACCTCGTCGGCGTGGACGACTCCGGGTTCGACACCGACACCAACCGGGCGGTCCTGGTGGGCCGCGACCAGCGGATCGACCACCTGCCGCTGGCCAGCAAGCGGGAGCTGGCCGGGGCGATCCTGGACGCCGTCACGGAGCGCTTCCTCCGCTGACGGGCGTTACCCCGTTCGCAACAGCGCCACCAACTGGTTAGTCAGGCCGGGCGATCTCGACAAGCTTGTCATCGGGTTGGGGACCTGTCGCCGCCGTCTATAAACTGCCCAGAAACCCTCCCACCATTCTCTCTTCCAACTCTCTGACTGCCTTCGTGTCCTTCCACGGCCGAAGCTCATGCCGGACCCGTGCAACCCGCTTCAGCACGCGATCGGATTGCAACTGGATGCCGACATCGAATGCCTCTCCTGTGGCCACACAGGCTTCCTCGATCTCGGCGGTCAGGATGTAGCTCTTGGCGAGATCCGAGAGAGCGAGTGCCCGCCACTTGACTTCGTGGTGCCCGAGCTCGTCCAATCCGTGGCGCAGCGCTGGGATGGAAACGGCTGGCAGCTCGAGCCTCGTGGCACAGAAACCACGATGCCTCGTCAACCTCCCGAAATCAAGCGGCAGGGTCCAGGCCCAGGGCTCCTGATCCTTCCCGATGGCCTCCTCGGCTTGTCCGAGGGCGGCAAGTGCCTTCGAGCTGTCGCCAGCCTTGCACTGTGCTCCCGCTTCGAAGGCGGCAAACCAGGAGCAGACCACCGGCGGGGCCGCCTTGGGAAGGAGGCTCTTGGCCTGGTCCATAGTGGCGAGCGCTTGGTCGCCGTCGCCGCCCATGACCGACCAGTAGCTCATGCTGCCGAGCGTGTATGCCGCCAGCGTGTCGTCACCAGCCCGCTCGGCGTAGGACGTGGCAAGCCGGTAGTACTGAGTGAAGGCAGCAAAGTCCCCCACGTCCAAGGCCAGGCGGCCGGCGAAGGCCGCAGCTTCGTTGACGGCGGCCGCCACCCGTGCCCGGGCAGCCTCGGATCTGGCCGACCCCACGAGGCCCATGAGGATGCGCAGGTGCGCCTGCACCGCTTTGAGGAGGGTGGGAGATGGCACCGTGGGCGGGAGCCGGCAGTAGCGACTGGTGATCGAGACGAGATCGTCCAAGTCGAGACTCCCGTCAGGGAGCGGCCAGGCCTTCCAGGACAGGAAGGCCCCGATCGCCGCTGTACCCCCGAGCCAAAGAAAGTCCCGTCGTTCCACGTCGTCCCCGCCATCGTCGAACGTGTCCCGATCAATTGTGATGGACCCGCTGGCCGATGGACAGGTGGCGACCAACCCCAGGTCCTCGGCCGAGGCCTGGAACAGCAGGCACAGCAGCTTCGGGTAGGGCGCCCGGGGGCTGGTTCCCTCCCGCTCCCAGCGGCTGACCTGGTTGCGGGAGATGCCGAGCTGGCGTTCCCCCACCTCGATGCCGACCGCAACCAGCCCCCGG
>WNFC01013706.1_pt1 | contig 18050 bp, 15 predicted proteins | sample 5400541 | NCBI WGS metagenome assembly WNFC01 (sample SAMN13153342, study PRJNA577476) | soil metagenome | isolation source: 120 cm saprolite under Douglas fir tree site 2 hole 2 replicate 1 | place: USA:California | collected 2015-04-18
TTGACCAAGTCCCGGAGATAAACCGGAGCCCCGGTCGAGGTCTTGGCTACAGCAACACCCCCAATCGCATCTCTGCTTTCGAACTGGCCGGAGGGATTGATAATGATCTGTCTCTGGCCCGCCTCGAATTCGCCTCCCGGCGCAATAATGTTGCGGGCGCTCAGGACCTGTGCGAGCGCTGCCGGCTGAAGTCCGTATTCGGCTAGTCGATCTTGCGAATATTCCAGATAGACCACTTGGGGCAAAAGACCTCGCCTCTCCACTTTTGAGGTCTCTGGCGCCCCCTGCACTGTTCTCCCAATCAGGTCAGAAAAGTTGTCGAGATCGGCGTAGCTATACTTGTCTCCCGCAACATCAGTCAGCCTGGCCCGAATGTCATGAAGATCACGGATAATGATTGGCGTCCAACCATCCGGATGCAAATCTGATCGCTGCAATTGCCTCTGAAAGAATGTTTCCACGAAGCGATTGATGCTCGCGTCATCTCGATCCGAAACCCCATCCACGGCGACAAATCCACTCCCTGGAATAATCTGGGGCGCGCGCAGGATTCCCTCTTCTTCTGCCTGTTGCTGGAAGACCTGTACCGCGTCCAGCATGGTCGCTGGGGAAATGGACCGAGGGAATGAATAGACGATTGCCACCGGCACACCGTGTTCTGCATATTGTCTCTGTGCCCGGACAGATTGGATTGCGGACTGGATCGCTTGTGCGCGAATATTGATTTCAACCTGGTCTGCTTTCGGGCTGGCGATGGTCAGCATGAGTGCGGCAGTATCTCCGAAGTCGCTCTGGAACGAGATCGGGCCTGCGCCTTGCGGTAGTTGGTTGTTAAGCGCGTTCAGCTTGAGATTGATGTCGCTGAATTGCCTTTTGACGTCCGAGATATTCTCGGCGAGCTGGACATAAACGTAAGCGGCGCCAGGGAGAGAGACAGAGCGAACTCCGTAGTCTGCAGCTGTACCGGGATGAATCGTTTTGTTCTCGGCAACGGCATCCTCGATTGGGCGAGTGACAAACTGCTCGACTTGCCGCGCTGTGGCGCCCGCCCAGGGACAGAAGGCGACCGCGACCCGGACCGGAATGTCGGGGTCCTTGCGCTGGGGCATGCTGTGGTAGCCAAACCAACCCCAAACGAGAACTCCCATGAGCAGCACCCACGAAACCTGCGGGTGCTCCACAAAGAACCTGGGGAGGTTGTGGGTTTTCTCGATTCGATCCTGGTCGCTTTTGTATGCCATGGACTCGTCTATTAGGGAATCACTTGGATGGGGTCGCCATCTCTTAAAAGTTGAGCGCCGACCGAGACAATTCGCTCTCCAGGTCGGACTCCGTCAACCGCAACTGAATTGTCATGGGTCGTTCCCAACTGAACTTTGCGCAAGTTGGCAACGAGCGTACCCGCGCGCTCCTGCGCTACCATCACCGCAAAGTGCTCGGGTTCCGATGGAAACGACACAATCGCGCTAAGTGGGATCGAGATGGACGAATGCGGAACTTCACCGAGACTGACGGAAGCGATCATGCCTGGCCTCAAATGAGGGTTGCGATTGCTTACTGTCACTTCAATGGCAAAGATTCGGTTTCGTATATCGGCCGCTGGGGAGATGCTTGTGACCCGCCCCTTCACTGGAGCGGCATCATTCTCTGTCTGGATCGTCAGTTCTTGTCCCAAACGTACTCGACTGAGAACATAGTCGGGGGCGCCAAAGGTTACCTTTACGCGCGCGATATCAGCGATCGTAAAAGCATTCGTGGAGGGGGACACCAGGCTTCCTAGATCTATATTCCGGCTTAGAATGTACCCCGAGAAGGGAGCTTTCAGGTCAGCGTCTCCAAGCAGCAGCTCGGCCTGACGGGACGCGGCCTTGGCATTGTCCATTGCAGCCTGAGTTGCATTGAAGACTGCCTGAGACTGGTCGTAGTCTGGCTGAGTGAGGCTTTGCGTCGAATATAGGGCTTTCGCGCGCTGGAAATCCTGATCGGCCTTGGTGTGTTGAGCCGTAGCCTGATCGAGCTGGGCTTGTGCCTGCGCCACTTGATTCTGCAGGTCTTCCCTGCGAATGTGCGCAAGCTTGAGCCCTGCTTCCACGTAATCTCCGGTTCCGATGTCGCGAGTCCGCCCATCCGCTCCTCGTACCTGACTTACATTCGTGACATATCCGGAGGAGCGAAACATGAGGTCTACCTGCGCGTAGGGAAGGATGGACGCCGAGTAACGCAGTGTCTCGCCGCTCATCTGGGGTAGCGCTACGGTCGCGAGGCGGACGGCCCTTGGCGGCTGTGCGGGTATCTGCTCGTGATTACATCCGTTCAACATCGCAGCGAACGACAGGACCACGAGAATTACTGCCGCGTTCGATCTGCGCCCCGGTATCAGGAAAGGCTTCATGGCTCTCACTCCTCACCCAGCGTTTTCTGAAAATCGGCGCGCGCACTCCAATAGGCAAGAACCGCCTGGTGGTATTGGCTCTCTGCATCTGCCAGGGAAGAGTGCTGCTTCAGCAAGTCGCTCAGCAAGATGGATTGTTGGGAATACGCTTGCTTTTGATTCCGCAGTTTCTCGGTCTCGGCATCACGGATTGCCTCTGTGACTGCGAGGTGCGAACGCGCTTCTCGAAGGTGCCTAAAGTTCGAATTCACCTCGAGAAGAATTTGTTCACGTGTGTCTTCGACGGAGAGTCCCGCCTGCTTCTCTGCAAGGGCAGCTTGTCGAACCTTGTGCCGCTTCTCTCCCCAATCCCACGGCTGCCAAGTGAGCAAGGCCCCAACCGAGCCTATGTTTTGAGGCAAGAAATTGATATTTGCCGGACTGAAGTAGCTGGCTTGGATGGCGACGTCCGGGATGTAATGCGTCTTCTCATTCTTGGTCGCAAGCTCAGCCTGATGCACGCGATTTGCCGCCAGTTTCAGTTCTGGACGATGTTCGAGAGCAGTCGCCCTCGCTGCAGGAAGGTCCTCTTGTTCGGGGAGCGTGGCGGGAACGGGTTCCACCGAAAACTCCGTCTGCACGCTGCGTCCTAAGAGGTGATTGAGGAGCTCTTTGCTATCCGCAAGCTTGTCCTCGATTGTAGTCAGCTGATAGGTCGCCTTGGCTACTTCTGCCTTGACACTCAATCTGTCCGCTTCGAGTGCAGCATGTTGGTTGAAGCGTCGATCGGTGAGTCGCAACAGCTCCTCCAGATACTTCACCATCGATTGTTGTGACTCATATTGGATCTGCGACTGGAGAACTTGATAATACGATTGGCGAACATCGTCCGTTAGCTTCTGTTCGCGTTGGTCGAAGGACAACTGTGCCGCATCAACCTTGAGCCGCTGGTCCGCGATGGATAGATGGATGCGGAGCAATTGTGTCAGCGGCTGGGTCGCAGTGACCGAGGCAATCGCGATTGGACGAGCAGGAGTGTGAAGATCGGTGTTCGATCCCGGGATCGGTCCCGTTCCTGAGAAAGTACCGAGCTGCCCTTTCTTAATTGTGAAATCGATCGGCGTGAGCAACTGGGCTGCAAGCACGGACGTGTCGAACCGAGGATACAAATGCGTCTTTGCTTCGCCTAATGCTTCACGCTGCTTGCCCACGTCAAGTCCGTACAGCTTAAGGTCTCGATTGTTGGAACGAGCCAACTGGAGTGCTTCGTCGAGCGTGAGTACGGTTCCTCTGTTCGTCTGTGCCTTTGCACAGGGAAATAGGCAGAGAGCTGCAACCAATGCGCAGTTAATCGCTGATCGGCGCACATGCATCATTGATGGTGACTCTCCTCCCTCAGCAGCGCTACACCATGCTTGACCCTGCCAACTGCCAAGGTCCAAACATTTCATTCACTGCGGAGAGAAATCCTGCTTGCTCCCTCTCAGGAAGCGCATTCAACGTTCCAATCCGAGGAAGTCAGAGCCGCAAGACCACTAACCTGCGCCACAAGGACTTAGGCGGTTCGGACCAGTGGAATGCGGACGGTCTGCAACCGGGTTTCGAACCAAAGTGTCAATGCGTTGGCGAATGACAATAGGGTGCGCACGGTGTACCCGATCATTGAAACGGAATCGCTTGGTTACGGCATCACTGCGGACGACAGGGGATATTCAACTTGCGTATCCGATATGCCAAGGTCGTTCGTTTCATCCCCAGCCGTGCCGCCGCACCGTTGGGTCCTCCAATGATCCAGTTAGATTCTCGGATAGCCCGAAGCACGTGTTCGCGTTCGACCTCTTCGAGAGTGCTCAGCTTGGAACTGCGACTCTGAGTCGTTGTTTGGTTTAGGTCCGCAAGCGGAGGCCGAAGGTTCCTTCCTGGCGACAGTATCACCGCCCGCTCAATAAAGTTTTGCAATTCGCGGACGTTGCCAGGCCACGTATAGCTGGCAAATGCCTCCATTGCTTGGGAAGGAATGGTTTCGATGCACCGGTTCATTCGCCTGGCGTACTTGTCCACATAGTGGCGCACCAGGATCGGTATGTCTTCGCGACGATCGCGCAAAGGAGGGACAGGTAGGGGAAAAACGTGCAATCGGTAAAACAGATCGCTTCTGAACTCGCCCTCTTCGACCATCTGCTTCAGATCTCGGTGAGTGGCTGCAATGATGCGAACATCTACCTGCTGAGTGCGCGAGCTGCCCAATCTTTCAAATTCATGTTCTTGCAAGACGCGCAATAACTTGGGTTGCAACTCGAGTGGAATGTCGCCCACTTCGTCCAGAAACAGAGTTCCCTTGTCCGCGACCTCGAACCGGCCGGCCTTTCGTATGATGGCACCGGTAAAGGCACCCTTCTCGTGCCCAAAGAGCTCGCTCTCGAGGAGGCCGGAGGGGATGGCGGCACAATTCAGCTTGATAAAAGGCCGATCACGGCGCTCGCTCAAATTGTGAATGGCCCGAGCGATGAGTTCTTTTCCAGTTCCTGTTTCTCCTTGAATTAATACACCGGAATCGGTTGGTGCCACGACCTCGACCTGGCGAAGCACGCGCCGCAACGCCCCGCTTCTGCCCACAATCTCCTTAAAGTTCGGCTCGATGCCGATTTCATCTTCGAGGCATACACTCTCTTCGTCACAATTGTCCTTCAAGTCTCGCAGTTCGCCGAGGACAAGCGAGTTCTCTACAGCGATTGCTATCTGGCCGGACACTTGCGTCAAGAAATCGACTTCGCCCTGCGTATAGGCGGTTTTCTGCCGCTTGCCCAACGCCAGCATGCCCAGGACTCGATCCCGAACTACAAGTGGCAGAATGTAGCAGCCGCTCTTGAAGCCCACCGCTGCCCATTTCAGATCGTCGTTTAAATCCATGCCGACGACAAGATCGGCGGAGATACCTGTCCATGGCTTGCCCGTAGAGAAAACATGAGCGGCCAGTATCTCCCCGAAGGAGTTCACTGCTTCTGCGTCAAGCATGGTGTCGTCAGCGAACTCGAAAGCGTTGACTCGCAATCGGCCACTCGCTAAATCCAGCAGTCCCAGGATGGCAAAATCTGATTGCATGAGTCGCCTAGCTCCGATCGTCGCCTCTCTCAGAAGATCATTGATCTCCCCGTGGGCAACCATGTCGTTCGTCAGGTCGAGCAGCAGCCGGAGCTGCGCACTCTTTAGGTCCAGCTCTGATTGGGTGCAGCGCAATGACGCGTCGTAGCGTTTAGTTAGCGTTTCAGATCTCGCCAACGGGTGCTCAAGTCGCCCCTGCGGAAGCGCGCTCACGAAAGATTGATGCGACGTCAGTCCAAGGTCAGCGACACTCATTTTGCATTCCTCGCTCGCTGGGGGACAAAGGTGCCGAGGGCGCAGCAAAGCCAGCGACCTTGGGTCAGAAGGGCAAGGATGTTGACGTCGCGGCGCACTGACCTGAACTCTCGGAAGTTCAGTTCCTGCCCTTCTGTCCTCGCATTGTTTCTGTCCCCACGCCCTAGGAAACCGAGATTAGGTGAATCCACGCCTCGATGTCGTGATCTCCCGGTCATGTTCTGGTGGAAAAGGCGTTCCCGTTCCGTTTGTTGCCCCAGGCTGACACCAGAATGAACGCGATTAGGATTTGTCACCACCCCGATTGCGATAGGTTTTGCACTGCATTTTTCTATAGGCAGTGGAGACTGCCAATATTCGCCAGGGAAATCCAGGGACAACGGCAAGACCCCTAGTTTTTAGGCAGGTACTCAGTCGCGGCGTGTCCTCTAAGAAGGTGCCGTGTCAACCAGGGGTACGACTTGCATTCCGCGAACGTCTCTTTGTGGTGCGACCGGCAGTAGTGCAACCGGCGGGTTTGGAAGTTCGGCAACGCTGAACCTCGGATGTGTGCGCCTGAGAGAATCCCAATCGCTCTCAAGCAAGGAGGCCCCCCTCGAGCATGTGCTGCCAACCGCTTGTCATTTGCTATGGCTTTGACACTCCTCAGTAGGCGGCCAGTTTGCCATTTTCAACTGCTTACGAATGGCATCAGCGTTGCACTCTCCTATTAGGGTGCCGCCCCTGTGGGTTGAAAACGTCATGAAGTGCGCGAAGAATTGGAAAAGTGCTCCCACTCCATCCCGACCTGCTTCGTACAGAGTGGACCGTCGGCCAACTACGGCGTGAAAGGATCTTGAATGAGCGTAGCAACTGCGTTCCCTGCTTACCAATCGCTCGACGCAATGGATCTGACCAGCATCAACACTATCCGTACCCTCGCTATGGATGGGGTCCAGGCAGCCAATTCAGGGCATCCAGGAACTCCCATGGCGATGGCGCCCGTCGCTTACAGCCTCTGGCAGAAGTTCCTTCGCTTTGATCCGCAAGACCCCGTATGGCCGAATCGGGATCGGTTCGTGCTTTCGATGGGACACGCGTCCATGCTGCTTTATTCGCTGCTTCACTTGACCGAAGTCCGAGCCGTCAATAAAGACTACGAAACCCTCGGCGAAGTGTCGGTGCCACTCGACTCGATTAAATCGTTCCGGCAATTGGACAGCCGGTGTCCCGGACACCCAGAGTACCATTGGACGTCGGGTGTGGAGACGACAACGGGTCCGCTGGGCCAAGGCATCGCCACCACTGTAGGGATGGCGAGCGCGCGACAATGGCTCGCAGCGCGCTACAACCGGGCAGGCTTCGAGAATCTGTTCGACTTCAACGTCTACGCCATGTGCGGAGACGGATGCATGATGGAAGGAATCTCCCACGAGGCTGCCTCCATCGCGGGACACCTGCGGCTTTCGAATCTTTGCTGGATCTACGACAACAACCACATTACCATCGAAGGCAACACTTCCTTGGCCTTCAGTGACGACGTGGCTACACGTTTCGTTGGCTACGGCTGGAACGTAACGCGGGTCGGCGATGCAAATGACCTCGAGATGCTGGGGCGAGCCTTCCGCACTTTTCAAAACACCAAGGATCGCCCCACGTTAATTATCGTTGACAGCCACATCGGATACGGTGCGCCCAACAAACAAGATACCAGCGGGGCCCACGGCGAACCTCTGGGGGAGGACGAGGTCCGTCTCGCGAAACGGAATTACGGCTGGCCCGAAGACAAGAAGTTCTACGTGCCGGACGGCGTCTACGATCATTTCCGTCGAGGCATCGGAAGGCGGGGCAAGCAGATGCGCGACGATTGGTTCGCCCAAATCGGCGAATATCGCAAGCACTATCCCGAACTCGCCGAAGAACTATTCCGCATGCAGCATCGCCAGCTTCCTGAGGGATGGGACCACGACCTCCCCGAGTTTCCTGCAGACCCGAAGGGGCTGGCGACTCGCGACTCCTCAGCGAAAGTGCTGAACGCAGCCGCCAAGAACATTCCCTGGTTTATTGGAGGAGCGGCAGACTTGGCACCCTCTACCAAGACCAGGTTAACTTTTGAGGGAGCCGGTGATTTCTCTGCGGAGAATTATGCCGGCCGCAATTTCCACTTCGGCATCCGCGAACACGCGATGGGCGCCATCGTGAACGGAATGAGTCTGGTAAAAGTCCGCCCCTTCGGCTCGGGATTTTTCACTTTTGTCGATTACATGCGCGGGTCTCTGCGCCTGAGTGCTCTGATGGAGCTTCCCGTAATTTACGTGTTTACCCACGATTCCATTGGCCTCGGCGAAGACGGCCCAACTCATCAGCCCATCGAACAACTCGCCCACATGCGCTCCATGCCCGGTCTTGTCGTGCTCCGGCCCGCGGACGCAAACGAGGTAACGGAAGCCTGGAAGGTCATACTCCAGCTTCGCCACGAGCCGGCCGTGCTGGTGCTGAGTCGTCACTCCGTCCCTACAATCGACCGTACGAAGTACGCCCCTGCCTCTGGGCTGGCGCGCGGGGCCTACATTCTCGCGGATACGCCCGGAGCGGATCCCCAGGTCATCCTCATCGGCACCGGGAGCGAGGTTTCGCTCTGTCTGCAGGCTTGCGAGCAATTAACAAAAGATGGGGTACGGGCACGGGTGGTCAGCATGCCGTCTTGGGAGTTGTTTGACGATCAGGATGAGAATTACCGGGAATCAGTTCTGCCTTCGCATGTGAAAGCAAGAGTGTCGGTGGAACAGGCATCAGATTTTGGCTGGAGCAAATACACTGGCCGCAGGGGGCACAACATCGGTATCGAAACCTTTGGAGCGTCGGCGCCTCTTAAGCAACTGTTGAAGAAATTTGGCTTCAATGTGGAGACGGTTGTGGCTGCGGCGAAGAGCCAAATCGCACGGCACGGGAGCACGAAGTGAAAATAGGAGTAGCGGCTGATCACGGTGGATTCGAAATGAAGCGGCAACTCGCCAAGTTGCTGGCCACAGCAGGACACGAGGTGGTTGATTTTGGCAACAAGCTATATGACGCTGACGACGACTACCCCGATTTCGCGATCCCACTGGCGCGTGCTGTGGCCATTGGAGAGGTGAAACGGGGCATCTTGGTGTGCGGCAGCGGTGTGGGGGCTTCCGTGGCTGCCAACAAAGTCAATGGCGTGCGCGCGGCGCTTTGTGAGGACCACTTTTCGGCCCGCCAAGGCGTGGAGGACGACGACATGAATATCGTCTGCTTCGGCGGCCGGACTATGGGTGTCGCTGGGATTGCACGAAGAACTTCCTCGACGCCAAGTTCAGCGATGCAGAGCGGCACCGCCGCCGGTTGGCCAAGGTTACTCAACTCGAAAATAGCACGCTGCCCGGTAAGAACGATCGTCAGGAGCTTCAGGCTGTTGGACCTGAATAAGACCTGAATAACAGGAGATAACGATGACGTTGTTTGAGTCTCTAAAGAAGTTCACCACCGTAGTCGCGGATACCGGTGACATTGAAGCCATTGCCAGACATCGGCCGCAGGACGCCACCACGAACCCCTCGCTGCTTTACCATGCCGCCCAGATGCCGGTGTACCGGCACATGGTGGACGAGGCTTCCGACCTTGCATTGGAGCGAGGGGGTACTCACGAAGAAATGGCGGCAGAGTTCATCGATCGCCTTTTCGTCCTATTCGGATGGGAGATTCTCAAGGTGGTTCCCGGCCGCGTCTCTACGGAGGTAGCCGCCAGCTTGAGCTTTGATACCGCGGGGACGGTTAGCAAAGCCCGCAAGCTCATCTCTTTGTATGAAAAGAAGGGTGTGGCGCGCGAACGTATCCTCATCAAGATCGCGAGCACCTGGGAGGGCATTCGCGCAGCCGAACTTCTGGAGAAGGAAGGCACCCATTGCAATCTGACACTCCTATTCAGCTTTGCCCAAGCCGTGGCCTGCGCCGAAGCCGGAGTAACCCTGATTTCGCCTTTCGTCGGCCGTATTTACGATTGGTATAAGAAGGAGCGCGGAGGCGCGGAGATTCCCGCGGATCAGGACCCCGGAGTTCGGTCCGTCACTCGCATCTATAATTACTACAAGAAATACGGATACAAGACGCAAGTAATGGGGGCGAGTTTCCGGAATGTCAGTCAGATCGTCCGCCTGGCCGGATGCGATTTGCTCACCATCAGTCCCGAACTTCTTGACCAGTTGGAGCAAGCGGAAGGCGCGCTAGACCGGAAACTGGATCCGGCAAAAGCGCAAGGAAATAAAGAAGAGCGGCTCCACCTGGATGAGAAGACCTTCCGCTGGATGCACAACGAGGACGCTATGGCGACGGAAAAGCTCGCCGAAGGCATCCGCAAATTTAACAGTGACGCGCGTCATTTGGAAGAGTTCGCGCTGTCGCAGGTTGCCGAAAGAGTTGGATGAGCGGCAGTCCCGCACATCTTAAACGAGCAGGTGTAGCCGGCTCATCCCAGCGGCAGTTCGCGAAATAGGATGCTGCCGCATGTAGTTTCTCTCCTGAGAAACAACCGCGTCCCCCCGGTTGTGTGTATCATACCGAGGTAAGGCGGTGGCAGACATAGGACTGGGCGCTCAGCATGAAGGAATTTCCTCCGTTCCGGCTGGACACCGTCAACCAGTGTCTCTGGCGCCACAGGGACAATGGAAATGATGAGCGGATAAACCTGACGCCTAAGGCATTTGGCGTCTTGCGATATCTGCTCGAGCGTGCCGGGCGGCTGGTCACCCAGAACGAACTGCTCGAGGCTCTGTGGCCCGACACGTTTGTCCAACCGGAAGTAATCAAAAGCCACATCTTAGATGTCCGCGCTGCGTTGGGAGACCGTCCGAAGAATCCTCAATTCATCGAGACTCTTCCCCGGCGTGGGTACCGGTTTATCGCTCCCATCAGCGACGTTTCAACCGCATCAACGACTTCGCTTGAACCAGCCTCCGGAAAGCTGGTTGGTCGGAAGGCGGAATTGGGCCGCCTAGGCGACAGCCTGCAGATGGCCTTGAGCGGCCGGCGCCAGATCGTCTTCGTTACCGGCGAGTCCGGAATCGGAAAAACCGCGCTCGTGGACGAGTTCCAGCGCCACGTTGTCGCAGACCTCATCGGAGTTCGAATTGCGCGCGGACAATGTGTGGAGGGATATGGAGGCAAGGAAGCTTACTACCCCCTTCTCGAAGCATTGGGTCAGCTGTACCGTGGACCAGCAGGAGACTCCCTCGTTGGTATCCTGGAGAAACAAGCGCCCACCTTACTGGTACAGTTCCCTGCACTTGTCCGACCCGAACATCGAGAAATGCTGCAGCAAGAAATCATGGGTGCGACTCGCCAGCGCATGCTGCGCGAAATCAGCGAGGCCCTGGAGACGATCGCATCTGAGAGGCTGTTGCTGCTGGTGTTCGAGGATCTCCACTGGGTGGATCACTCGACGGTCGATCTCATCTCTGCACTTGCACGCCGCCGGCAGTCCGCCAAACTTATGCTCATCGCGACATACCGGCCTGCAGATCTTGCGCTATCTGATCATCCCTTGAAGACTTTGAAGCGGGAGCTGGTAATTCATGAATTAGGCCACGAGATCGCTCTGGAGCCGCTTACAGAATTTGAGATCGCCGAGTACCTAACTATCGAATCGGAAGGCGTAGCCGTGCCCGAGGGCTTGGCTGGATTAATTCATCGCTGCACCGACGGAAATCCTCTATTCATGGTTGCAATCTTAAAGCACATGAGAGAGCAAAAGCTCGTGGCGCAGGGAAATGCCGCCTTGACCCTTACGGTCCCTTTGCAGGAGCTCGAGCTTCGTGCACCGGAGAGTCTGCGGCAGTTGATCGAATCGCAGATCGAGCGATTGAGCCTTGAAGAACGTCGAGGCTTGGAGGCAGCGAGTGTCGCCGGTGTCTTGTTCTCCACTGCCGTCATCGCCACGGCGGCTGACATGGATGTGGAGGAGTTTGAACATTTGTGCGAAGGACTGCTGCACCGGCACCAACTGGTCCGCTCGGCAGAGCCTCAGGAATTTCCGGACGGAACCGCTTCGGGCACCTACGAGTTTGCACACACATTGTACCGGGAAGCTTTCTATCGCCGGCTGCCGCGGGGACGAAGGACGAGGTTACACCAGCGTATCGGTGAGCGATTGGAGAAGCTGTTTGCAGCCGATCCGAACCAAGTAGCGCCCGAGGTGGCGCTTCATTTCGAAGAGAGCCGGGATTGGTCGCGCGCGATCAAACACCTGCGGCTGGCGGCGGAAACCGCTGGGCGGCGATACGCACCCCGGGAAGCCGCAGCTATTCTGCAGCATGCTGTCGAATTGTCGCGAAAGATACCAGACGCGAAGCGCGCTGGTATTGAGACCGAGATTCTGACCGAGCTGGCCGCTATATACCTCGTCTCTTTCGACATGCGCGTCGTCGAAACCTGCGAAGTACTGGCTGCTCGAGCGGCTCATTATGGGCTGATCGATGTGGAGGTACGTGCACTTATTGACATGGCCTCCGCACTGTCGTGGACCAGTGCTGAGCGTTGCCTTAAGGTATTGGTACGCGCACTCGAACTCAGCACCAGACAGAAAGCGCCGCTGATGCGGGCAAGAACGCGCGCCAGCTGCCTGGTCCGGCGCATTTGGACAGGAGGTTGGAATGCTCGTGATGCGGATGAGTGCAGGAGGGCAATCTCAGAAATCCGGCAGGCCGGTGACCGTCTCCTGCTTGCGTCGCATCTGGTCGAGTACAGCTTCATCCAGTCGGTTGCCTCTGAATACCGAGAGGCCCAACGCAACGCCGTTGAGAGTCTAGCGATCTTGCTTAGCCGAGTCGAGGACAACCCTTATTTGAGTACCGCATATTGGCTAAGTCAGTTCATCTTGCCTAAGAGTCTTTTGTTTCTGGGTGAGTGGGGCGAAATGCTGCGAGAGATGAGAGTGGGAATCGCGATGGCCGATAGAAACGGCGATTCTTACCGCGCGCAGACATTACGACTTTGTCAGGCCTGGCTCCATCTTCAGGCAATGGATTTTGCCGGCGTTGTGCAGATCTGCGATTCCGTTCTCCCCTCGCTCGGAGATCCGCCGCAGAGTCCTTGGCGCCGGATTTGCCTTTACTTGTTGGGCGCGGCGCACGCTGCTTTGGGCAACTTTGAGCTGGGGCGGGAATACTTGTTCACACTCCGCAATGAAATGGATCGTCGGACAGTGATACAAGACTGGCACCGCCGTATGCTGCTGCAGTCGGCGCTGGCGGAACTTTGGCTCGCAAGCGGAGACTTGCAGAAAGCACGAGCTGAAACAGACAAGTTTCTAGAGGTGACCCAGCAAACCGCAGAGCACACTTTGCAGGCCCTGGCTTGGGAAATGAGTGCTCGGGTCGCTATGGCGGAGTTCGACATTACCAGGGCAAAAGACTTCATTGCCAAAGCACTGGCGACGATGCAAGGCTTTGAAGTACCCCTGGCCAGTTGGCGGGTTCACGCTGTCGCGGCCGAACTTTACGAACAAACTGACGACAGCGAATTGGCAGAATATCATCTGGGCGTGAGCCGCGACACAATTATGAAGTTGGCTAATTCCCTGCCGACCGAAGAGCCTCTGCGGAAAACGTTTCTCTCTGGTCCAATGGTTGGCAAAGTCCTCGGTGACGCGACAATCGCGGCTGGACTCCGTGCTTCATGATTTGCCTTGATGATCGATGTTCCCAAACTGCCGTTCAGGCCCCACAGCGGAGAGCGCAAGGCCGACCACGATCCCTATCGAAACTTCTGAAAAACGGTGAATCGCGATCGACCATGCCCTGGTGGAACGAATCGCGAGCATTACAATCACCAGCGTCGTAGTCGCGTATCGGTAAGCACTTCTGTCGACCCGCAAAACCGTGCAAATCAATCCAATGAGAAGAACGGCTACGCCGAACGCCCAGACGCTTCCGCGGAAGTAGCTAGCGATCGACGCCCCAATCGCTGCGCCGATCGCTGTTCCCCCGAAGTGCTGCACGGATACTGGCAGTGCGGCCCCGAACGTCGACTGCATGCCTATTACTGTCGAGATCGGAGCCCAGTAAGCTTCAGGCAAGCGAAATAAGCGGGCAATCAGGAAGGAAACAACTGCTGCCACTGCGGTTCGGCCGCCAGAACCAGAGACGTCGCGTTGTCTCTGGCGACAATAAGCCTACCGATTTGCCCGTCTGCACCTGATGCACCAGGAATCACTTTGACCGTCGACACTATTGAGCCCACCGGCCTCTAATCAGCACAATCAGGATCAATAGCGACGGAAGATAAATGACGGATACCAACATGAGTCGGCGAGCAGCCGCGTTGGATCTACGAAGCACGAATTCTGCACCGTAGTAGAAAAAACCCAAGTTGAGGAGCAAAGCTCCGATGTAGTAGAGGATGCTGGGCTGTCCAACCAAAGCCGGAAGCAGACTCACGGGAAGCAAAGCCAGAAGCGGCAACACGGTCTGAAGAGTCACAAAATGCGCCCTCACGGGTTGAGGAGGCAGCACGAAGTAGCACGCACGATCGTAGTCATCGCGATACATCCATGCGATGGCCATGAAATGTGGGAACTGCCAGAAGAACAGCGTCGCGAAGAGCATCCACGCTTCCAAGCTCAGGGTGCTCGTCGCTGATGCCCAGCCAATCAGGGGCGGCATAGCGCCCGGAAAAGCGCCGATCAGCATACACCAGGGCGTTTTTCGTTTGAGCGGCGTGTAGACGAACAAGTAAGAGAGCAGGGTAACAATCGAGAGCAGGCTGGCAAGCACATTGACGGCCATCGCGAGATAAACGCAGCCAACCGCCGACAATGCGATACCGAACCGTAGAACTACGGAAGGCTTCGGCCGACCGGCAGCGAGCGGCCTCCGAGCAGTCCGGCGCATCTGCGCATCAAAGTGCCGTTCGAGATATTGGTTCAGCGTACCGGCGCCGCTGGCAACCAGCAGCGTATCTAATAAGGTGTGAACCAGCGCAGACATGGAAACTCACGAAGGGAGCCTGGAATCGCGAGATAAAAGCCCGTGAAGGTTGCAATTGCGATCAGCAAATTCACCTCTGGCTTGGTGAGCGCCCAGTAATCGGCCGCTGCGGAGCGGCCTGCGCCAGCTTGACCGCCTACGGGCGCGAGACCGGGGCGGGTCGCAGTAATAATAAGGATGGGGTCGGCAGCCATGTTTTAGACGACCTCCGCTCCTGATCCACTCATTTTCGGTACTGGAAATTCGTACATAGCAACTTGCGCTTCTCTCTGAGCACGACCGGGCGAGAGGATCTGCATGGTGATTACAACTGCCGGGATCAAATACGTGAAGGTTACCGAAACCCACATCAGGGCACCGGCACATTCCTGATCTTGAAGAGGAGACAAATTCATAATGCGGGCCGTCGATACATAGCCCGGGTAAACAACGCGGCCACAGAAGGTGAGAAATGCGGAAAGAATGTCGCAGGGCAACGTACCGAGGAAGAGGTACAAGGGCATGGACCATCGAGGCCCTTTGGTCTCACGCCGCCCAGTCCGGACCATGGGCCGCCAGAACAGAATGCCAGCGGACAGAAAGCATGCGCTCTCCAAGATGTGCCAGGTGTCGGACGATAGTCCCAACTGGAACAGAGTGGGAATATGCCAGGCGATCACTGCGGCAGTGCCCGCGAGCCAGCAGAAAACAGGGTTACTGAGAAAATGTCCGAGCAATGGCGGCGTCCTGCGGAAAAGCAGACTACGGCGCATGAAGGATTCCGGCAACCCGCACAACAGTGGCAGGGCCGGTGCCCCTAACAGAATCAAAGGAGCGCCTACTGTCATCAACAGAAGATGCTTCATCATGTGGACAGTGAGCAATTGATGGTCAAGTGCGGCCAGGGGAGAGCTGAGAGCGATCCATAGTGAAAACAGTCCAGCCACAAACGCCGCAGCCCGCCAAGGGGGGAACGAAATCGGGGAAGCACGTCGAAGGCGAAACCAGCCGCGTGAGTAGATGAATGCCAGGAGCACCAAAATAACGCTCGTCAGCGAGGGGAAGTAACCGTGTTGCACGTGGGCGTGGATTTCGAAGGGCATAGGCACCTAGCGGTCGGTAGCAGTCTCGCCTGCACCCAGCGCGACAGCGCGAGAAGCATCACGCGCTGGCACTTGAGTTGCCGGATGCAAGGTCTTAAGAAATGCCACCAACGCTGTTGTCTCCGCCGGACTCAAATTTTTTCCATAGGCAGGCATATTGCCGCCGCCCTGAATTACCTGGCGGATAAGCTGATCTTCTGTGAGTCGCAGAGCAACACTGTCCAAGGCAGGTCCGCGTTCCCCTCCCTGATCATGAAGCGAATGACAGTTGTGACACTGCTTGGCTTGAAAGACCAGCGCACCTTGGCGTTCCAAGGCTGTGCGTCCGTGCACATACTGTGAAGGAATCGGCTGACTGGTCCATGCATCCATGACCGGACTCCAGGGTGTGTGTTGGCCCAAATGCGTCATGGTGCCGAGAACCACCGCGATCAAGAGAATTGAGAGCACGGCAATCGGCCTGCGCTTCCAACTCTTCTCACCTTCACCCGCGACGAACGGAAGCGCGAGAAGCACGATGATTCCGATGGCGGGACCGATCAGCAGTATCGGTGTCTCCGCGGAGGGGGGCAAGAACGAGAGCAGCGCATATAACCAAAGAAAGAAAAAGTCTGGGCGCGGGGCAGTCTGAATAATTGTGGGGTCCGGCTGGCCTCCTGGGCCGAAGGGGCCAAAGTAGACCGAGCAGGCGGCGATTGCAAGGAGAATGAAACCGGAAAACAGTATGTCCTTCCACACCGCGCTAGGTACGAACGGTATGCCCTCTTTATGCGTCAACTCGCGGTATTCCTGCATGTACGTGGCGCGCCGAACGATGCGTCCCGGCATGGGCCATTCGTTGATTCCCAGTTTCAGCACCATGAGCAAGTGCACGCCGACGAACGCGATCAGCAATCCCGGGATTACAAAGACGTGCAGCGCGAAGAACCGCGAAAGCGTTGCGCCGGCTATGATCGGGCCGCCGAGCATCAGGTTGACAGCCCAGGGGCCGATCACGGGGACGCGACTTACAATTGAGGCCCCGATGCCTAGTCCCCAGTACGCGTCCTGATCGAATCGCATGATTTGGCCGGTAAAGGCCATCCCTAGGGTCACGAGTAAGAGCAAGACGCCAACGATCCATGTGAGCTCTCTGGGGAACTTATATGCTCCAAAGAGGAAGACTTGCACCATGTGGATCAGGACAATCGCGACCATGAAATTCGAGCCCCAGCCGTGCAAAGCTCGAATGAACCAACCCAGAGAGATGCCGTGATTGAGAGTCTGGAGGCTGTTCCATGCCTCTCCGGCAGAAGGCACATAGATCATCGCAAGCAGTATGCCGGTGACAATCTGTAGCATAAAACACGTGAGCGCGGCGCTGCCGAATACATAGAACCAGCTTGCGGTCTCGCGTGGAACCGGGTGCTGGGCAGTCTCGCGGACCGGCCTGCCCAACTGCAGCCGCAGATCGAACCACTCGCCGAGTTTTTGGATCAGGCGCAAGTCGCGCCTCCGGGCTTCGTGTTCGCCGCACGACCGGGAGTCGGCATCTCGCCAGCCTTGATAAAAATCTTTCCATCTTCGATTTTGTGGTTGTACTGAAACAATCCGCGTTCCGGAGGTCCTGAGGCACGGGATCCGTCCTGGTAGTAAGCTCCTCCGTGACAAGGGCACATAAACAGGCTCGACTGGGGAAACCAGCGAACCGGGCATCCAAGGTGCGCACAGTTGATGGCAAAGACCTGAAAAGTCTGATCGTCGACGTTCCGGACCCAGCACGCGATGTCGCCGGTTTCTCCGTCCCAGGAATTGACCACGGGATTTCGATAGGTGGCGAGGCGAGTCTGGCCAGCAGGAAACTGCTCCAGCCCGCCGAGCGATAGCCACGACTCGTATCCAAACTTTTTTTCGCGAGTCACCGGCGAAAGGAGAAAACGCACGATCGGCACAGCCAATGCAGCGCCGACGATGCCGTTAAGAAAAATCCCAAGTTTCACGAGCATCACGCGTCTGGACATTCCGTTTTTTTCGCTCATCGAAGTCCTCCCTTGCCCCTGTCCCTAGAAGGGACCGGGTACGGCTGGCCCGGAAATTGCGTCCGGTGGGCAGAAAGCCAGGCCACGACATCGGAAATTTCCTCTCCCGACATTGGTCGACCCTCGACATGACCGCGCCAGTCCGGTGCACCCAATTCCGGCCGGCCTGCAATGACGATCGTTCGGAGTTCTTGGTCACTCACCAGAGCGAGGTAGGCTCCGTCCACGATCGAGCTGGCCT
>WNFC01006611.1_pt1 | contig 18048 bp, 14 predicted proteins | sample 5400541 | NCBI WGS metagenome assembly WNFC01 (sample SAMN13153342, study PRJNA577476) | soil metagenome | isolation source: 120 cm saprolite under Douglas fir tree site 2 hole 2 replicate 1 | place: USA:California | collected 2015-04-18
AGCAGCGGACCGTACTCGCCATATTTCGCAATTTCGGCCGGAACGATTGGACGCGGACCGACCAGGCTCATATCGCCGCGCAGTACATTGAAGAGCTGAGGTAATTCGTCGAGACTGGTCGCACGGAGAAAACGGCCGATCCTGGTGATGCGAAAATCTTCGCCGTCGGGTAGTTTGAAATTGTTCATTGTATATTTGGCATACAGTTCGGGTGAGCCCTTGAGCAGCGCTTCAGCGTCACTACGCATTGTACGGAACTTATAGATCGTGAATCGATGACCATTCCTGCCGAGCCGCTCTTGGGAGAAGAAAATGGGGCCCGAGGACGTCAGCGTCACAACCGCAGCGATAAATGCCATGAGGGGAGCCAACAATAAGAGGAAAGCTGCTGCAAGCATTCCATCTAGTGCGCGCTTCAGCGGCGCCTCAACTCCGGAGAGGCGGCCCGGCTCAAGTGTGATCAAAGGAACACCGTCGAGATCGCCGAGGCTGTGTCGAAAGAGTGCCGTGTCGAGAATCGCCGGAACGATATGAACGACCCTCTTCTGTTTCAAAAGTCGAAGGGTACATCGTTCGATAATCGCCATATTCTGTCCGGTAGGCAGGATGAAGAACTCAGCGTCGGCGGCGAACTGGTGTGAGACACATTGTTCGGTAATCTCGGGTAGACGTTCCAGCTCAGTTGTCTCTATCTGATTGCTCCACTCTGCCTTGGCCGACAATACTCCGCGTAGCCATTGCGTTTCGCGATGTACGCCTAGGATTACAGCCTTGCGGCCTATGCGTCGCGGGCCGCTGCGCGAGAGGCTCGTGTCTATGAAGTGTCGCAGTATGATTAGTGTGCCGGCGATGGTGACAAAGCTGAGCGTGAATTGCCGGCTAACCGTTTGCAGTTTAAGAAGAAACGTCGATGCGCCAGTTACTCCTGCCCACACGAGAAGGGTCCGTCCTAAACGCCAATAGGTATTGCTGAAACTCTCGATATAGTTGGCCTTATGAATACCGAAGTAGGCGCTTACCGCCGACCACGACACGAGACTCGCAATCAGCAAAATCGCATAATCCGGCGGCCACCCGAGGAATGCTCTAGCCGGAGTGTCAGGCCAGGTGAACAACCCGATTGTACTCAAAAGAACGGCGAAGCCGCTGGCCGCGGCAAACGCCGCAATGATGCAGATAAAATCGAGACTGCGCGTGAAGGTATTATGGGGTTCGGCTGTCATGCGGATGCGTTCTCGGACCACAATTGGCGCCGATGATGTGTTAGGAGACGTTGTTATGGAGCGCAGCTCGTAAACGTTGCGAATTGGCCAGCAGCCAGGATAATTCGCGTGTGGCGTATATGGGTGTCGATCAAATATGCATGGAAACGTGTGTTGTTGGCACGCTCCCGGTCAGACAGTAGCAGCACGTACCTCGTTTAGAAGGAATACGCGTGTGAAAGCACTATCCTTCTCGATAGGAACTGGTGGCCGTCTTAGGCGGCGAGCTGTGCAGCGAATCCTTGGTATAAGTTCTGATATCTCCCAACCACGGCGGAAAGCGAGAAATTCTCCCGGACTCGCTCTCGGCCTCGCATTCCTATGTGGAGCCGTTGATCCGGTGAAAGAGCAATCAGTTCGCGGCATGCAGCCGCGAATGCCTGCGGATCTTGGGGGGGTACAATTTTGCCCGTGTCTCCGAGCAACAGCGCCGAGTCACCGACGTCCGTCACCACGCATGGTACCGCGCAAGCCATCGCTTCCGATATAGTGTTGGATAATCCCTCTCCAGAGGACGACGAACAGGCGATATCAAATGCTGCGGTGATGCTGCTTACATCATCCCTGAGCCCCATAAGATGAAATCGAGCCTGTAACCCTTCTGATTGGATCAAAGACAATAGTTCTTTGTTAGACGGATCCACACCCTGACCTACCAAAGCGAAATTAAGTCTAGGGTTCTCGCCGGCAATTAGCCCGGCTGCGCGAACAAAGTTGACGTGGTCTTTCATCGGATCGAAACGTGCCACGAGACCCACTACAATATCGCCTGCAGTAAGCTGTAACTCCCGCCGCAACCGCAGGCGTGCCTCCGGTTGGGGCTTGAATTCTGCCAGGTCAAGCGAGTTGGGGATCCATACCCATTTTTTGGGCTTGTAACCCAGCCCCCGATGCACGCGAACTCCGGCCTGCGAATTCGAGATCACCGCCGTGGGAATCCCCGATAGCGGAATAAGCGCACGCACCACCAACCTCGACCTCCATCCCATGTCAAGCCGCGTGCATCGGATGTTCCATAGTATTACAGGCACCCGCGCCAGTTTGCCGACTAATAGGCCGAGCAGGTCGGCGTGATACATCCAGGTTTGTAGGATTCTTGGTCTCACTTCTCGGACGATTCGGAGCAAGCGCGTGACACTGGCAGGGTTGGGCCATCCGGCTCGCATTGCCATCGTGGTGAAGCTGACCCCTGCTTGGCTCAGCCGTTCCGACGCCAATCTGTCACATTTCGTGCTCATGGACACTACCGTGTTCGAAAACCGAGACCGGTCCATGTTGGATACCAGGCGCGCCAGATTAAGCTCGGCGCCGCCACGGCCTAGACTGGTAGTCAGATGAAGGACGCTGATCAACACAAACTCAGTAGTATTTCAGATGTCGTCTGTACCAACAGGGGAATGCTGAATCTTGCATTCACGCGAGCCCGAGCCGCCAGCCTCACCTCTGGCTCAAGCACGAGGCGCTCAACCATTGCCTTCCAGCCCTCCGCCAGCGCCTCAGGATCTCCGGGCGGAACGACAATCCCGGTTTCGCCGACAACCTGGCGTGCGTCACCAACGTCGGTGACCACGCATGGGACCCCGCATGACATCGCTTCTGCGACACAATTGGGCGTCCCCTCGCCGAGGGAAGACGAACAGCATATGTCAAGGGCGCGGTATGCTGACGGCATGTCGTCCACGATTCCTGTCCACACGGTTTTGTCTTCGACGCCGTGTTCTCTAGCGAGCGTACGCAACTCGCACACATACCGATCGGGTCCGCCGCCGATACAGACGAAGCGCGCATCTGGCCTGGACTTCGCGAAAATAGCCGCGGCCTTCAGAAAGGTTGGGTGATCTTTCATCGGGTCGATACGACCAACCAATCCGATCAGAAGCGAGGTTGGCGGAATACCCCAAGATACTTTTTGTTCCGCGCTCGACCACCGATCCGGGGAGAACCGTTCGACATCAACCCCGTTCGGAACAACTACACACCGCGCCTTTGCGAAACCCAATGAGCGACAGTAAACCTCGCCGGCTACTGAATTGAAGATGACAAGGCTTGCCTGGGAAGAGAATAATGCTTCCAGTCTGAATAACAGCCGGTCTACCCACCCATCCATCACAACATTCGATGCCCTTATTCCCCAGACGATTCGGGTCGAACGCAGCATCGGCTTCATCAGTATGGCCATCAGGTTGGGCCCGGTCAGATACCCATGAAGGATATCCGGATGCTGCTTCCTCAACTCTTTAGCCATACGCAAAAGAAAGCGGCATACTTCCCAGCGCCCTTTCTTGTCCAGTGAGACAACAGGCACACCAGCGCTTCGAAGCTCTCGGACAAAAGCGCCATCACGGTAGAAACAGAGCACCATAACGTCGAACACTTCGCGATCGAGACCCTTGGCGAGTTCGACCAACTGCCGTTCTGCCCCGCCCACGGTCAGTGCGCGAATCATAAAAACTATTTTCACGCGTCGCGCCGGAACCGTCTTCGCTAATGTTACGCGCGTGGCTTCCACCATGAGACTGCGCTTCCAGGCACCTCTGTGTTTTGGCCGCTCTACTACGCTGCTTTCACTGCTCAGCCGCACACTTTCACGAGGAACAAGTTTATTCAATCTCGACCGCCTGCGCTCCGATCCCACGTACCTCACCGCTTTGCGCCGATTCGAAGCATCGCTTCCGCGCTACCGAGCTCCGGCTTGAGGAACCGAGAGCGTATGGCCAGGGCTTGTCTCAGCCGTTCGCGTCACGGAACCGTTTGCTCGAACAGTGAGCGCCACATCTGGGCGACGTTGGCCAAGCTGAATCTCTCAACAACGCCGATCGCCTGGTCACCCAATCTTTTGCGTTCGTTCTTGGCACCCATCAGGCGGCCCATCGCTTGCGCCAGTGCGTCCACGTCGTTGGGCGGCACCAAGACTCCGTTTACACCGTCGTGAATCATTTCGCGCGGACCACTGCGACAATCGAAGCTCACGACCGCAAGTCCACACGCCATCGCTTCAAGCAGCGCCATAGGAAACCCTTCATACCTGGAGGAGAGAATGAAGATATCCGCCTGCCGCAGCACCCTCTCGGGCTCCTTAACGAGGCCTTGAAGCCTGAGTTTCTGGGCTATTTCCATGTCATCCGCCAAGGCCCACAAGCGATCGCGTTCGGAGCCCTCACCGATAATGTCGAGGGTCCAATCTGGATGAAGATGCGCGCATTGTGCGAAAGCTCGCAGCAACAGGTCGAACCCTTTTTCTGATTCCAACCTGCCCATGGCGACTAGCTTGTGACCGTCGCCACGCGTTTTCGGTTCGGACAGTTTCAGGAATTGATCCCCGATCGGGTTCGGAATCACATGGATAGTTGTACGCGCGACGATTCGGCTGGCCCATTGTGCAACTCCTGGAGACAAAACTACGACGGCGCGCGCGCGGCGATATAGCAGTCGCCGCAAAGCTGTGGGGATCTTGCCAATAGAGTATGCGGTCGGATCGGTGTGTTCCTCGACCACCACCGGGATTCCGGTACCGAACGCCGCTAGCAGGACACGGAGATTAATTGTGTCCATGAAGCTCAAGACCAAGTCCGGTTTGACGGAGCGAATAAGCCCTCTTAGGCGCCGGATTATCTGAAGGTTGTTAGTGAAGAATTCCCGCCAATTTCGGGAGGGGCGGCTCAGGTCCAAGGAAACGCGCTTGATTCGACTGTCCAGCTCGTAAAAGTCGGTATCCGAAGACGCGATCGTCACTAGAATCAACTGATCGCCGGCCGCGACCCAATGATTGACCAGCGTGGCGGCCACCCGTTCGGCACCGCCCGCCATCATCGAGAAGATGACGAACATGATCTTCATTATGATCGGCCGGCCATCTGAACGTGCCCCCGCATGTGGCTAGGCGATGGCGGCTAGACGGGGAAATTGGTTTCGACCTGCAAAGGACGATCGCAAGCAAGCGCGCTGGCTAGCCATGATCGCCAGAGTTATTAGACCAAATGGATTATCGAACAGGTTATGATTGAACATGCACCAAATCACGAAAGCACCCGCGAAAGCGTAGTAATCCCACGAGCGTCGCGCCAGGCCTAACAGCAGTGCTGGAATCAGCAGAACGCCGAGGATCCCATGGTCGGCCATGAAACTCAGAAAAAGATTGTGGGACTCGAAATCGCCCCAGTACGCAGTAGTGCCGAAACCGTTGCCCAGCAGAGGAGCCTTCTCGAATTGCTCTAAGGCCTTTTCGGCTAATCGGGCGTGGTCGTGGGCGCTAGCGTCCGAAATTCCCATGCTCAGTCGCGCGAGATTCTCGTCGCTCAGCACACTCTGATCTTCAAGAATGGTGCTTAGATTCCACGTAATAATGACCAGGATAGTGACTCCGATCATGAGAAGCAGCCGCGGCGTTGCAACCGCCCGGCCCAGGCACGCGCCTGCAATAACCACGAGCAATGCGGCCATTGCCTCACGAGAAAATGATGACGCAACACCCGCGGCCGCTGCCAGGACGAATAGCTCGCGCCAGCGGCGCGGTACCGCGGTAAGCCCGATGACGCAGCCGAACACCACAGCCATGCCCGCCGCATTTGGATCGTCTTGAAGTCCTACGGCACGGTTGATATCCAGGTGTGCCGTGCTGAAGATCCAGAGGTGCATGATTTGGCAAAGATTTACCGCAATAGCGAACAGTGTAGTCAGCGCCACCGCACGCTTTACTGCTCCCAATACCATCTCTCCCTCGAACATCATCACGCAAATCAACATGAACCCGACACCATTGAGCCGAAGGAGAAACACGCGAACGACATCGTACTCTGGTAAGCCGACCGGCGGATTAAAGGACCGGATTAGCATTCCCCATGTGAACACCGCCATAGCCGCAATCGCCCATCGGAAGATGGGTTGAGCGAAGAGTTTCCTCATAGATCGCGGATTGAGCACTGTCACCACGACGACCATGAGATATCCGAGCGCCTGCAGGGAGTATGACGACAAATGGATCTTTGCGCTGCTGGTATGGAAAAGATCCCGGCTTCCGAAAGTGGCAAATTGCACTAGATTGCTGAACTCCAAAGCGATCAGCACCAATGCGAAAAGTAGCCGCCACGTGTTTGCCAGGTTGATTCGGGTGCTCTCGGCCACGCTGAGCCAGTCAGCCGTGGCAATCACCGCAACGTTCGGTTTAGCCTTCATAGGGCAGACTGTTCTCAGCCATAGCTCGCTCAAGCTGTAGAATAGGCCCGCAGACCGTGTGCGGTCTGAGCCTCATGGCTGATGAGCACGCGCTCGAGCATGAGCCATAAAAATCCGCAAGAAACTCCGTACATAACACTCGTCGACAGAGCGATCCCGGCGAGGCCCATTATCCGCATCAATACGATGTTGAGCACCGCATTAACTACAACGTTGATTATAGTGCCCCACATCAGCACCTGACTGTGCTTGAGCGCAGAGAGTGCGCGCACGTAAAGGATTCCCAGCGCGAAGAAGGGGAGCTGAAGACTCAGCAGCATCTGGACGCGCCCCACAACCCGAACGTCTTGCGCGGTAAAGGCTCCGCCCTGGAAGAAAAGCCCCACCAGCGGCTCAGAATACCTGATTAGCACGAAGGTCAGCGGCAGCGAGACGAGGATGATGAGCCGCGCATAAGTCCGCAGTACGTGCCGCATTCCCGCCCAGTCTCCTCTTGCGCTGAGCTGAGAAAAGCTGGGGAACACCGCCACCGACAGCGAATGTACTCCGACCCATATCGGCACCGTCAGCAGCTTGTTAGCGTAGTTCAGGGCCGCCACGCTGCCGGAACTGAGCATCCCCGCCATTGTCTGGTCGACCACCGTCGCTGAACCCATCAACAACGTGCCCGCCACGATTGGCGCGAACTGCCTGAACACTTTGAACAGTGCCGGGCTTAGACCGTACCAGCGTGGCAGAAGTGCGATTCCTGCGCGCCGAAGCGCGATGCCGCAGAAAATGAGGTCCGCCACACCACCCAGAAAGCTGCCCACGGCCACGGCATACACTCCCCACCGTGACGCGAAGCCTACCAGTGTCACAATGACAAACAGAGGACTCAGAATTGGGGTGATCGCAGAAACCGCAAAGCGCTCGTCGGCGTTGAGAGCTGCATGCCAGAGCGCGTTGATTCCACAGAGGCCCAGCCACATCAGCAGCGGTATCGACAGCGCTTGGGCAAGCCCAAGCTTCGCTTGATCGAAGCCCGATCCTATGAACGGCAGTAGATATCCGCAGAAAAGCGCCAATAACAGGGAAAGGCCCAGGAATGCGGCCAGGCCGCAGCAGGCCAGACTTGACAGCATGCGCTGCGCCACGTGACTCCCCTGCGTTTCCCTCAGCTCTATATAGACCGGGAGGAACGAGGTGCCAAAAGATTCGCCCACCGCACTCGTCAAAAAATTTGGCAACAGCAGCGCAGCATAAAAGGCATCCAGCGCATCGCCAGCCCCGAAGCGATGGGCGACCGTAATGTCTTTGAACATCGCCACCGCTTTGACCACAGCGGTCATCACGGCCACCGTTACGGCGGCCGTGAATATCCGCCCGTTGATCGACTGGTTGAATGACCTGATGCGGGTCTTCGTCAAGTGCTTCATTCTGCCCTGAACTCAGAAACTCGATTCGCATTCGGCGACTAGGCCTAGTTTGCTCTCGTCCGGGCAATTATATGATCGACTTGCGAGCCAAGGGCGGATTTGTAGAGCGGAATAAACCCGCCGCCGATCTTACGATAAATGGTCCCATTTACCGTTGAACCCGCATCCTGGTTCGAGCCCGTAACAAGCACACCACCTTCGTTGAGCGACTCAAACACATTGCTGACTGCCCTCGCCAGCACGTTGTCGGGAAAGTACGCGCGGTTGAAGATATTCATCGCCCTGACCACCGCGTATTTGCGTGGAGGTTCTTCCAGCGCGTCATATGTTTCCACACGAAAGTTCGGATTTCGCTGTAAACGCACCCGCGCTTCTCGGCACAACAACATTATTTCCCGCCGTTCAAGTGCATCACCGCTCTCTCGCAGCAGGCGCATCAAACGTTTTACAGCCGTGCGCATCAGCACAGCACGCAGAAGTCGATTCACAGGATAGGCTAACCAGGGCTCTCTCGTAGCTACCGGAAGCACGAACGGCGGAAATACGATCTGCAAGATTCTTTCGTCGCGATCGATGACGACAGTTAGGCGCCCGCCATGCCGGCGCAATGAAGACACCTTCAGGCAGAGGTCAGTGGCATAGAATTCCAGCACGTCCCCAAATTCCGACGCTAGCTTGTCGAAGAAATCGCACGCCGTCCGCGCGTCCGACACCGCCATATCATGGACCACACATGACTCACGCAAAGCCGGCAAGCCGCGTAACAGCTCGATTGTCTTGGTATCGAACTCGTTGAATCTTCCAGTGGCTGTGCGCTTGAATACAGCGTTCTTGACAGCGAACGGATTAAGTATCAACTCCTGCCAACGGTTATCGCTGATGCTGTTGACGGCCATCACTTCCTCGTAAAGGCCGATATAGCAGTTTGGGCGAAAGTATTTTCGGGTCAGAAACCGCTCCGCGGTAATCAAATCATCAACTTTGCAGATGCCGCGTTTGAACATTCGACGGGAACACTCAATTCGCTATTAGCGCACACCCCTTAAAGCGATTCGGTACTCCGGGAAATGAATTCGCCCTCGGGAAGCCCGTCAGCCGCGTCGCTCTTGTGGTGCGCGCGCGCGGCGCGCGGCATGAAGCTTCCGCGTTCGAGCAGCTCTTCGTAAATTCGCTCGATACTTGCCACCATGCGGGCTGTCGAATAATGCTCCCGCACTACAGCGCTCCTTTCCGGCGCAATCCGTTTGCGTTTGTGCCCAACTTTGGCCAACGCCTGGGCGAAAGCCTCGTCCTCGCCCGATTTGACCAGTTCACCGTCGGCACCCGGTTCGACTACGTCCGCAACGCCACCAACGCTAGTCGCTACCACGGGGACCCCTGCGGCGAGGCTTTCTATCAAGCACACAGGCAGCCCCTCATTGAACGAAGAGAGACAGGTAACGTCGAGATCGCTGAAAATAGCTGCGCGCTCAAGCACCCATCCGCAGAACGTCACTCGCTGCTCGATGCCGAGCCTGCGCGCGACCGATTCGAGTTCTAGACGCATTTCGCCATCACCGATGAGTACCAGCCGGGCGTCAATTAGCTCTGTCCGCAGCAATCGTGCGAACGCGTGTAGTACTAACGAGATGTTTTTGATTTTCGCAAGGCGGCCCACCATACCGAAAATAAGCGTCGAATCACTCACGCCCAGGCGCGCTCTAAGCCATCCGTGGCGCCGCTCCAGCTCTGCTACCCAAGCGAAATCCAATCCTGGCGATACCACGCGAACCTTTTCAGAGGGTGCGATTCGGTAATATTCGACGAGTTCCTGGCGAATTCTCGGGCTTACGGTGACGATAACGTCGTTGAGGCGGGCGAGCATGCGCTCGATGGCGAGGAACCCGCGATTAGCGGGCCAGCTGAAATGGCCCCTGAAGACGTGACCATGAAACGTGTGAATCAAGCGTGGCCGCTGCGGGCTGCGACCAAAGGCAAGCAGCGTACCGATTCGGCCCAGGGCTCCAGCCTTGGCCGTGTGGGTTTCGACAATCGCCGGCCGCAGCTCGCGCAGCAAGCGTGCGAGCTTGAATGCCGCCAACGCGTCTCGCAACCCCACTCCGCGCTGCATCTCGTTCAAGTAGATCGGCTGAACCTGCGCCTCGGCCGCCAGCTCCGACCATTGCCGCTCATTGGTGCCGGCACGCCCGCAGATCAACGTGCCAGCGAACTTTTTTCTATTCACATGCGCGTTCAATGAGCATACGTAGCGTTCGGCACCGCCAACGCCGAGCCGCGTGATGATACGGACGATCCGGTAGCGGGGCGAACCATCATGCATGGGCGCGCTCCGTTCGATACGGGGTTTCACCTTGAAGCTCAGCGCCGCGTGGTTCCGTACTGTATGTAGTGCGCATAATAGGGTTGGTTTTGAAGATCGACGCTGTTGAGCACAGCCCCCACAATCCGCGCTCCGATGGAGCCGAGGCGCGCGCATCCGAAGCGTACAACCTGCCGTGGGGTCCGACGCCCCGCGACGACCACAATACCGTCCACCAGGGTCGAGAGCAGGACGGAATCGCTAACCGGTAAAAGCGGCGCCGAATCTATCAATACGTATTCGTACCTCGATCCAACGAGAGCGAGAACGTCGCTCATTTTTCTCGATCCCAGAAGCTCGCTCGGGTTGGGCGAAGTGGAGCCGGCGCCAAGCAGAAAGAGCCCTTTCACATTGGTTGGCTGAATCGCGTCTTCCACAGCTGTGAGACCGCTCAGAACCTCCGTCAGGCCAGGACTGGCTTTCCGGTTCATGATTTCATGACACCGGCCTCGCCGCAGGTCCGCGTCGATTAACAACACGCGGTCCAGCAAGCTGGCAAACGCTACTGCTGTATTAATCGCGGTCGCCGTCTTGCCTTCACCTGAAATCGCACTGGTGAAGAGGATTGTTTTCGGAGGTCTTTCCGGACGCGAGAGCAGAATCCGGGTCCGAATCGCCCGGTAAGCCTCAACTGCTGCGCTGAATGATCCCTGGCGCAGCGCAGTTTCGTCTACGCCAGTGTGCGCAGTGGTGGATTCGGCGAACTGGCGACCATCGGCGATCCGTCTCAGAGAGCGGACGTATTTGTCATTGGATTTTCCTATCAACCACGGCAGCCGTGCTAGCCCCTGCGGCGCAAGTCTTGCTTCGCCCTCACCGGAAAAGCATAAAACCGTTGCCAGAGCGGGCAATCTCAGATATTGCTCCAGCTCGTCGGCGGTTTTGAGCCCCTTGTCCCTCATCTCTAGGACGAACGCGGCGCTGATTCCAACCATCAAGGCAAGAAATCCCGCCAGCACAAGACTTAGTTTCTTCTTTGGACTCGACGGGGATTGTGGCACAGACGCCGGGTCGATTATGGATACGTTTGTGAGTCGAGCCTCACTGGCTACACCAAGTACTTTGATCCGCTCGAGCACACTTTTATAAAGCGCGCGATTTGTGTCGACCTCCCGTGCGAGAACTGCATCACGCAGCGACGCGTTATTGAGCGACATCGCTCCAGCCTTTTCATCCTCGAGCTGCTTTCCTAATTCTTCCTTTCGGTCGATCGCCGCCCGGTAGCTTGCCTTGATGCTCGCTACGACACGATCTTTTTCCTGTTCCTCGCGGCGCTGAACCTGTAGTATCTGGGCTCGAAGCTGGGCGACCACCGGATAGTCCGGCGTATACTCAGTCGATAGATTGGCATATTGACCTTGTAATCGTGATAAATCGACCTTCAACTCCTGGATTAGACTGTTGTTAACCACTTCGGGCACTGCATCATAATTGTCGCTCTTAATCGTCTCGACGTCGGCCTGAAGGGCGACGCTTCTTTCCTCGGCATCAACAAGGGCTTTGTTGAGCGCGGCGATACGCTCGCTCACCAGCCGGTCCTTATCATCAAGGGCAAACGCTACTATGCCGCGTTCGCGGCGGTAATCGTTGAGAGCAGCTTCCGATTTTTCCAGGCGCTTCTCCAGTTGTCCGAGCTGGCCCTCGAGAAAACGCTGCGCCGTCTCGTTGCTTCGGGTCCGCAGTTCGTACCCGTGTTGGATATATGCCTGTGCGTGGGCATTGCTGAGTCTAGCGGCAAGTACGGGATCCGTGCTGGTATAGGCTACTATCACCAAGCGAGTATCGTACTCCGGCTTTATGGCTAACCCAGCTAGGTATTTGTCGATAAGTCCGGATTTCACACCCAAAATGTCGTCGTTTGTGGCGACTTCCGCTGAACGGCGGTGTGTGTCGGCCTGTTTGGCCAAGGACAGTGGCGCGAACCAAGACGAGACACTATGTACGAGCGACGGCTTTGTTCGCGTGCCCATAAAGGCTGGATCGGCCGTAAGCCCAAGATCATGAATGACTCTCGCCGCCAATGTTCGGCTCTTTAGAACCTCCCATTCAGTTGTGTAAAAGGAATGATCGCCGACTTCTGAATTGTCGGGTGTCGTGTCATGTGCGAGCACATCCGGCGTCTGAGGCTCTATAAGGATGGTACTCGAGCTCGTGTACAGCGGCGTGGCGCTGAGAAGAAACAGCAGAATGACTACCTCCGCCGCGAGGAAGAGGCCGAGAATTAGCCGCAAATAATGGCGAATCGTGCTCCAATATTGTTCGAACGTGTCCTCCTCGGCACGCGTTGACACATCGGTAAGTGTAATCTCTGTAGGCGGCGCCTGAGACGTGGACTGGATTGGGTATGGATAATGATTCTGCACGTTGCGACTAAGGTTGTTTAAGCGGATGTCTGAACTGCGTTCATCTAACCGATAGAACGAAACAATTATGTTCTATTCTTGGAGGGAACTTCAGCAATTGAAAAGAGCCTCCAAGAGTGCGGCGCGGCCGATGCAAACGCCAGCGTTAAACGCCAGCGTTAGTAGTAGGGTGTAAGGGGAAGGCCTTACGGCCGTCACTTTGTTCCCGCAGCAACGTCGCGGAATGGCTGAAGAGGGCCCCCCCGGCGGCAGCAATACTACCGAGGACAGTCATTCCAGGTGTGATGGCAAAGGCTCCTGGTTTGTCCACCCATCCTTGGACCGTAACTTCGCCAGCGGCGGGCACTATAATCACATCTCCGGGTCTGGCGGGGAGTTCGAGGAAGGGTTCATCATCAGCACGCGTCGTGCTGATGACAACCCTCTGACGCAGAATCCGCCTCGCGATCGCTTCAGAATTAGCCTCCTTATTAAGTTGAAACGCTGATTCGCCTAGATCGGCAACTTCGATCGGTTCTGGGGTCGCCGGGCCCGGCGCTGCTGAACTGTTGAGATTCGATCCCGCCGAGCGAATGCCTGCGGCTGACAACTTCGAGTCTGACGGGCTTAACGCAGGCACCAGAATAATTCGCGCGCTTGCTGTATCGCTCATCCCGCCGGCGCGGCCGATCATAGTCAGGAGCGTATCGGACTTTGCTGCAAGCGTATACCGTCCTGGTGTCTTGACCGATCCAATCACCGCCACCTGCCGGTTCTCGGTATGTTGAATGAACATGTCAACTTGAGGGTGATATACAAATCTCATAGCACGCTGCGATAAGGTGTGCAGAAGATCCTCCTCTGTCATCCCGGCAACATTGAGGTCGCCCAGTAGCGGCAAGGTGATGGTGTTGTTCTCGGATACTCTTTCCAACCGATTTGTGAGTTGTGGAATCTGAGGTATCGAGATTCGCAGAACATCCCCGGGACCAAGAGCAAATTCGGGAGAAGTCATGTCTGCGGAAGCTTCTGCCATCCGACTCTGCCATAGATGATCGAGCGCTTCGGCGTTAGAATCTGTCTCGTGATCTCTCGCGTAGAGCGCGCGGCCGGAGCCAGACGACACCTCGGCGACTTTCGCATTGGCGGATAGAGGCGGTTGTCCGCTTGTTGATGTCGCACAGGCGCTGACAAGCATCAGCAGACCTAAACCGAGCACGCTGAGGCCAGGAATACTGACTGTATTGGTCCTCGCGGAGACGCTTATCACGCACCCAGCTCCCAAAGACCAGAATGTCTTCTGGTGGTTTCTATCGCGTCCGATTTCGGAGGTGGTCAGGAACGTATTACAACACAAGGGAAACACCGATAAATCCTTCCGCTCACTACTCCCGATTCTGTGTGGGTCAGATTGGCGCGTCGTACTCAGCGGCGATAAATCCGAATCCATTGGTTTCGGGCGGCGCCTTCCCCTGCCAACCAACAGAATGATTCGTACCCGTCGCCACAGACCGGCGATACACCATCCTCAGCGCGAGATGCAGGACACAAATTTCGGATGCGCGGCTCTATGTCTGAGCGAGCGTCCGCCCTCCCGTACAATCGGGTTTCAATAAAAGGGGCCGCACTCCTTGGGCATTTCGGAAAAAACGAGCGACAGCCAGAATAACTAAGCGCCTTCCCAAAATTAGTTCGTTGGTTCCGCGCCCGAGTCACGAAAGATAGAGGGTTCTGATGTGGAATTCTGTGCAAGCTAGCGGGCATTGACTCGCCCTATGTTCAACTTGACCGAGATCGTGCGTAATCAGCCTACAAAATAGCATCGTGTCGCAACGTGGTCCTTGAGCTTCTTGGAGTTATGAATATCGGGCGCAAAGCGCTTATTGACACTTTGACGATGCTGCATGGGCGCCGCCAAGCGACGGCTGACGCCGCCGTCGCTGTGATTCGGGCTGGCTTCGCACCGCGATCGCGACGATAGACCATAATTTCTGGTCTCTCGATAGATAGGTCGATGGCGGCTTGGACCATCATGTTCAAAGAGCCGGCAATCGATTTCTAAGGGCGCTGGGCCGCAAGCGGGGTAGGGTGGTGCCGAAGGCCACGGCAGAGTGGCTGGCATCACCGCTGCCACCACGCGGTACCTGAAAAGCTTGCGCCCGAACCCGTCGCTCAAGCTGTTCGGTCGGTCCGTGTCTTATTTAACCGTCGACGAGGCCCAAACGGCCGTGACAATGGTGATATCGGCGAACCGAGGAAATGAGGGCGAGAGGTTTACTATCCATGAAGGTCGTGCTACTGGAGAGAGGGCTAAAGCCAAGCTGAGCCGCTACGATAAGCGCTGCCATGATGAGCCGTTTGTGTTGATCTAATGGTCGATCCCAGGACCTGTGACGGCGGAATCAACCTTATCCGAGACGGTTTCGAAAAGTATGCGGCCGTGGGCAAAAAGTTGGACGCCAATTGGGAACGCGCGGGTCTAGTTCGTGCCTATCTGAGTGCCGGTCGTGGCGAATGAAGTGCTCGCCGAACTAATAGACTTGCGGGCGAGCATTGCCAAGACGCGAAGGCACGCTCTTGAAGTAGACGTATCACCTCTGGGGCGAGTTGTTGCAGCAGTTAAATGGTTCGAGGGAAGCGGAGAGTGAGCAATGCTTCCGTCGGGCAATCGAAATTGCACGTTATCAGTGCACGAAATCGATGGAACTGCAGGCGACGATAAGCCTCGCGCGGCTGCACGCAAAACCAAGGCCGACGCGACGAGGCGCACACGATGTTGGCCGAAATCTACGGCTTGTTCACAGAAGGCTTCGACACTGCCGATTTGCAAGAGGCCAAAGCGCTGCTACGTGTGACGTCCCCGATGCCAGTATTTCCGACCCAACGGCGGCAGGCGCCTTGGGAAAAGATGGGCTAATCTCACTGCTGCTGGATGTCGATTTGCGGACGACCGACGTGTGATGGATGTGCACTATCTCAACCGCCTCTTCAGTGATCCTAGTAGAAAACTTTGTAGAGGTATCGAAAGAACGCCTGGGCGTTCAATGACCAGTTGTGCGCTCTCTGGCCATCGCGCGATTCGTGCGATCACGATGCGCAGCCGTCTTTCGACGGTTGCCGCGGAGCTCGGATAATTTGCTGCGCGATACGCAGCGATGCCGCCAAGATCGTCTACTACGGCACCGGTAAAGACAACCTTCATGCGCGGCGGAATTTGCCAAAGGCCGCCTTCACTTACTCATCGGTTGCGAGCCACCCCTGCCGTGCGTCATCAAGCCCGCGGTCGATTCCGGCGAGCTCTTCGTCTGTCGCTTAGTTTTCCCCTTTCAGGCCCGCCGGAAATCTCGAGGGGCAGCATCAGCAAGTTCCTCCTGAGCCCCAGGCCTCCGCCTGTTGCAAAACTTCCTGCAATCTTCTCATCATGTCAGACATCGAGCGCTTATGTGTATGCAGTGTCATGACTGGCTGTTCCATACAGATTCGCGAAGCTGACTGCGCAATTGCCCGGTCGGAGGACTGCCGCGGGATTAAGGGCGGCGTCAGCCGGCGCGCAGCGCGCACCCTTTGACAGCGTGCCGGCGCGGAGGCTACTTGTCTCATCCTATAGTGCTCATTCAACTCGCCACCGGTGTCCGGTTTGACGGGCAACTCCAAAATGTCTCCAACGAGGGTTCAGCGCGGACGGTATGATGGTAAATAAAGACAGGGCGCTGTGCGTGCAACCTCCCACCGCTGTGTTTAAATGCAGATGGCCACGTGCAGCGTTAGCCCGCTCGGCCAAGAGACTAGACGATAAAACTGACCAAAGCTGAGCAGCGGCTCGTAGACCCGGCGAAAAAAGGGGAAGAAGAAGATTATAGTGCCCCAAGCGCTGCCGAAATCGACCCGGTCAAAGGGCCGGAATGGGATGATAGCCGCACCATCCGCGCAGAGACCATCTATGCGCTTGCTGGGCGGCGCACGCTGATAGCGCGTCATCGGCCTGCCGTCATCGGCATTCTTAATGGCTTAGATCGCCTGGTATTTCGCTGCACTCTGGTGCAACTGATAATCCCCGGGCGCCGCATAGCGAATAGACCGTAGAGAGGGAGGGATAATGAAAAGGACCAGGGTGATCTTGGCCGTGGTGGTCATCGCCACCACAATAGCAGGCATTGCCGCGGGGGGAAGCGCAAAGGCTGGGCACCACAACACTACACCGACACCAACTTCGACACCTTCGTATGCCGTGGACATCAGGGCCCCAGCTAATGGCGCGACAGTTTCAGGTACGGTTGTAATAACGTTGAAGACGAGTTCGTCCGTTGCGTGGGCCGATGTCTTTACAGACGGCACTCTATTGGCCTCATCGTCGCCCTACACCTTCAATTGGAATTCTGCTAGTGTATGGTTCAGTTGGAATACCGCTACCGTAGCCAACGGAACGCATGCTATTTCCGCAAGCGCGTTTGATCGTACCGGCGCACAAATCGGGAGCGACTCGATCGATGTAACGGTTGGCAACCCAACAGCTGCAGTAACATCTAGTGCCATTCCAATTCCTCGCCCCACTCCACCGCCTCTCGTGAATCCGCAGAATCCCGTTGCCTACGGCGCCGACCCGACCGGTGCACATAATTCAGCGGCAGCATTCCAGAGGGCTATCAACGTGGGCGATCTATATGTTCCGCCTGGCCTATTCCGAATCGATAGTCCTGTAACGGTCTCTGATAATCGCAACATCCGCTGCAAGTCTGGTGCAGCAATCGAGATGACCACCAGGGGAAATCTCGCCATGTTTAAATGGAACGGCAGCACCGGCGGTTCGGTATTCAATTGTTGCTTCCGCGGCAATAATTACAAAGTCAACCGCAAACCGGCGACCTCGAATGTGTTTCAGGAATTTCTGTACATACAATCAATCAGCGGTCACGGCGGCGGCCTGACCATCGCCAACAACGATTTCAATGGTATCGGCGGCTGGGTCGGAGCGATTTCAATTTACGGCAGTGACAGCAACCAACCTGGCCCACGAAATAACCTGATTACCTACAACTCCTTTGAGCACTGCGGCCTATATGCGGTACAGCTTACCTCCGGTAAGGGCAACAGGATCAGCCACAATACCCTTAATGATTGTGACGGCTTCGTCGAGGCCGACAACCTTGGGCAGCTAAACACGGGCAATGTCATCGATCATAACACACTGACCTTTGTCTACGGGGTTGGCCAATGGGGGCCGGGTTTACCCGCGTACAACGAGCTGTCGTGTGGTGCATCGCCCAGCAGATTCAACTACTCAGGAAACATTTGCTCGAACAACACTGTGAGCGGTACGAGTTCCTACATCCTGGAACATGGTCTTCCAAACACAGTTCCAGCATTGTACATCAACAACATCTGCGGAGGCGGTTGCGTCGTATGGTAGCCGCGGACTCGAGGATTAAGCACTGTCCGACACGATAGTGCGAGGGCTCGGGCCCGACGCCGTCCGCAAAGCCGCACCCGCGGTGACC
>WNFC01003054.1_pt1 | contig 18047 bp, 7 predicted proteins | sample 5400541 | NCBI WGS metagenome assembly WNFC01 (sample SAMN13153342, study PRJNA577476) | soil metagenome | isolation source: 120 cm saprolite under Douglas fir tree site 2 hole 2 replicate 1 | place: USA:California | collected 2015-04-18
CGTACTCTGTGGCGCTCCAGCCGTTAGAACCAAAATCCTCTCCACGAAGAGGAGGGGGCCTGGATGCAAGCACCAATCGAGGTCTCACGGAGAGGAGTGGAGAAGTGTTTTTGCTTGACATCCTCTCTCATAGGATGAGCGATATGGGGATTTGTCGACAGTTATGCGAGACGGTGGACGTCCGCCGTCTAGCGCAACCGCGGGGAGAAGTCGGTTAGGGCGAGGAAGGTGGAGTCAACTTTTTCCACGAGTCTGCCGTTCGCCTCGGATTTGTCCCGGACACTCTTCCACTCGGGGTCATCTTGGAAGGATTTCCAGTTGGCGGCGGCCGCTTCCCGGCTCGGATGCTGAAGAATGTAGATAAGGGTGTTGCTCTTCTCCGGCTCATCGAGGGGAGTCCAATAAGCAACGCTTTTCATTCCGTGGCGGTCAAAGAGTTTTATGGTGTGGTCGCGGAAGCGTGACTGCAGGTCGCCCAATTTTCCTGGAGCTGCATGGTAAACGCGGAGTTCGTAGACGCCTGTCGTGGCTTGCGTTGGATTGGCGTTGGATTGCCGAAAAGCGGTCCAAAGTGATGCCGGAAGCAATGTCGCCGCAGGAAGCGCCTGGAGTAATGTTCGTCTTTTCACGGCAGGCATTCTAGCAGAAGTTGAGTCGGGGAATGCGCAAGCGACCGCGTGGGATCACTTTGAGGTCAATATGCTGGCTCTCGTCCCAGCCAGCGTGGCGGCTGCTAAAATTCGCATAGCATGGCGGCCACTCACCAGTCCGCTCTTACCCGCACCATCTTCCACGTCGACATGGACGCCTTCTTTGTCTCCGTTGAAGAGCTCTACGATCCCAGTCTGAAAGGCAAAGCCGTAGTAGTCGGAGGACAGCGAGACGAGCGCGGCGTGGTCTCCGCCGCATCCTACGAAGCGCGCAAATTCGGTGTCCACTCGGCCATGCCCCTGCGCACCGCAGCGAAAATGTGCCCGCAAGCCATCTTCGTCGACGGACACCCTGAGCGTTACCGCGAGTACTCCGAGAAGGTCTTTAAGGTTCTGACGTCGTTTTCGCCGCAGGTGGAAATGGCTTCGGTCGACGAGGCCTATCTCGACATGACTGGCACTGCCCGCCTGCACGGTCCACCGCTCAAAGCCGCCCACGCGCTGCATCAGCGTATGAAGGCAGAGACCCGCCTGAACTGCTCCGTCGGAATCGGCAGCTCGCGGCTGATCGCGAAAGTCTCCTCGGCGCAGGCCAAGCCCAACGGCGTTCTCTGGATCATCCCCGGCGAAGAGCCTAAGTTTCTGGCTCCGCTCGATGTGCGAGCGATTCCCGGCGTCGGCAAGGTCATGGAGAGCAATCTCCACGCCCTCGGAATCAGGAAGGTGGGTGACCTGGCGCGTCTGGAAGAATCCGAACTCGAAGCCCGCTTCGGCAAGTGGGGACTCGCGTTGGCCGGCAAAGCACGCGGCGAAGATGCTGGCGGATGGTTCGACAACGAAGTTGGCGCCGACACCGAGGCCAAGTCCATCAGCCACGAGCACACCTACAACGAAGACACTGCGGACCCCTCTCAGATCGAATCCACTCTCATGCGCCTGTCCGAGATGGTCGGACGCCGCTTGCGCGAGGCCAACTTTCACGCCGGTACCATTCAGCTCAAGCTACGCTACAAGGACTTCACCACGCTGACGCGCGCCCACACTCTCCCGTCCCCGACGCAACTCGATACGGAAATCTTCGAGCAGGTCCGCACTCTGTTCCGCAAAAACTGGAAGAAGGGCGCACAAGTTCGCCTGCTGGGAGTGCACGCGTCCTCATTCTCTTCATCTCAACCCGATCAGATCAATTTGCTGGAAGGCGGCCGTCAACAGCGCTGGAAGGATGCGCTGGCAGCGGCGGACCGCTTGCGTGATAAGTTTGGTGAATCCAGTGTCAAGCTGGCCACAGGCATGCGAGGCACCTTCCGCGAGCGGACGCACGAAAATCCCGCAGGCTTACCGGGAAAGAGCAAGCCCGACCCAGACTGAACGGCATTGGCTGCCGCAAAACGACGGCCCGTTCTTCACTGCTTGGCAGTCTGCTCGAGATCGTTCTTCAGCAGGCTGATTTCTACGCGTGTACGGCTTGTGCCCTTGGCCACAGGAGCGCTGCCCATCCCAATCGCGTAGATGCGGTAGGCCGGAATCTCGTGATTCAGAACCAGGTAACGGACCACGGAATCTGCCATCTTCCGGGAGTTGGCAATCGCGGCTTGGCCCTGACCCGAAGAGAAGCCCTGTACTTCGATGATGTAACCGTGCTGATTCTTCACTTGGGAGGCTATCTCGTCGAGCGCGTCTTTGGCCTGCTTGCTCAACACCGTCTGGCCGGGGCGGAAACGAATCTCGGTTTGCGGCCCGGACTTGTACTGATCGATGTGCCCGACCATGGTCTCGACGGTAGCGACGTGGGTGTCAAGGCCGGTCGTCGTCTGATGGGCCGTCTCAGCCTTGTTGGTGGCCTCCAGCGCATGCTGATCGGCCATGTTGGCCTTGTCGGAAGCAAGCTGAATGCCTTGCTGGGCACGGCCATCCACGTCCTTGATCATCTTCCGGTCCGACACGGTCAGCTCATCGAGTTCGTTGACCCGGTCCTGGATGGGCTGTACATGCCGCCGGACGTACTCCTTGCTGGCAAATGGGTGAAAGATCAGCGAGGCCACCCCAGGCTCATCTCCGTCCCAGAAGTCGTGGCGGGAGGGGGGCTGCAACGGTTCTCTGCTGCTGTCGGTCACGGACTGTGAAGCGGGAGCAGTCTGATTCGCAGATGCTGTCGGCTGCGCGCTTGAATTTGAGTTGGTTTGCTGCGCGAACGCCGGAAGCGAAAGTCCTGCGGACAAGAGCAGCGTCATGAATATGCGATTCTTCATATCATCTTCCTTCCGAGTGGGGAGCCAGAGAGCTCCACGCCAACCTGACGGCCGGCGCCGGTGGCACCTGGCTATGCTTACTGGTTAAGATCCAGTTACGATGCTAGCCTCCCAGAACCTAAGTCTTCAGTGCAGCAGTGACATTGTAGCGCCGAAGGCAGGGAAACCTGCCAAGAAATTCGGTTGCACAGTCCTGTTCTGGACGAATTATCGCCAGCTCGGCTGCGGTCAGACTGAGCGGTGGGGCCTACCACTGTGGAATATCACCATTACACCAACAACCCGGTCGTGAGTGTGATCGCGTATTGCATCAAGCATCTATGATATTTCTAGTGGGAAAGCACTTTCCCTGCGGGCTTTGCAATCCCTCGTCTCACGCGCTCCGCCCTATGTCGCACAATCTTGCATCTTGACGGGGACGGAGGGCCATGATGGGATGTTCCGCACCTGTTGCTTCGATACATCAGGTGGTCACGGCCCGCTTCAGCTGTGACGAGGATTCCTCGTGCGAAGCAAGAAAACGTGCACATGGCCTCGAACAGGCGCAGAAGCTTAGTGATTAATTTATCCAAATGAATAAGTTGCAGGCTTCGCAGATCAGCCAGCCATAGGTCAGGCAAACAGAATGATTGGGAACGGCATCGGGTCTTTCACCATGGTCAATGATTTTGTGAGCCGCAGGCTTCGCGGAAGGGCGAGATCCTCTGCAATCTTTTTCGCTCTGACTGTCGTGCTGGCGGGCTGTGGCGGCGGCAGCAGTGGAGCTGGACCGATTCCGGCTCCGATCCCGGCTCCGACCGCTGCGTTAACCGCCACTCCGGCGGCGATCATCGCCGGGCAAAACATTACACTCGCCTGGGCCTCCACGAATGCGGACCAGGGCACCGTCGACAGTGGTGTGGGTATAGTTGGACTCAACGGCAGCACCGTCCTGGCTCCCACCGCGACGATCACCTACACCTACACCGCCAAGGGACCCGGCGGGACCGCCACAGCGTCGGCGACGGTCACGGTCAACCCGGTGAACGCTTTCGACGGAATGACCCAGTCAGATGGCGCACTGGGTGAAGATGTCGACCCAAACGGGGCGGTGGGCACCAAACAGTTTATGGAGTACGTGAACACGTCGTATCAGGCTTACGACAAAATTACGGGAAAGGCAGTGTGGCCGAGTGCACGGCAGATCGAAACACTTTGGCCGTCTGGATCTAACTGTAATCCTCCAACGACACACCCCGCGATCCAATTGGATGTAGTGATTATTTTTGACAGGCTGGCGTCACGCTGGGTAGTTGGCGCAAAGACTTCGGACGCGAACCTGGGTTACTTCTTTTGCATCGCGGTCTCCAGTACGGACGATCTGAGTTCCGCCTCGCTGAGTTGGACTAGCTACAGTACTCCTAGTCCCTTGGACCCAATCCTGGGGACAAACGGAACACATACTTACTTCCCGGATTGGCCCAAACTCAGCACGTGGACGGACGCGACCGGGCAGCAGAGTGCTTACTACGCAACCATGGACCTGCAGGATATCGATAATGGCAACGCGGAAGTGGGTGCGGTCGTATGTGCCTTCGACCGTCCGGACCTTCTTAACAATCCCGGCAGCATCAAACCTGAGTCTTGTATTCCTGTTTCAAACCCCCTTAATCGCGTGCTCTGGAGCAACGGAATTTTTCTTGGCCACAGCTTAATCCCGGCCGACGTGGACGGCATCACTGTTCCTCCAGCCGGACGGGACGAGTTTATGGTCAGCATCGAGAATCCCGTCAACGATGGCGTCACGCTGACATCCAACACTCTCAACTTATGGGATTTCCACGTAGACTGGACGGCGGCGACGCCGCTAACAGTCACACCCCAGTCGCCCATTTCTGTATCGGTATCTGACCATACCCCCGGATGCTATCTCTACGTCCTGAACAATCCAGCCATAACGAATTGCGTGGTCGAACCGAATCCCACTGGTCAGCAAATAGTCGACTCGGTCGGCGACCGCTTGATGCCTCGCTTTGCCTACCGCAATTTTGGCAGTTACGAGTCGTTCCTGATAAGCCATACAGTGCAGACGGGCCCAGGCGCTTCGGGCACCAACCCGAGCGCCTTCCAGACCGGGATACGATGGTACGAACTGCGCGACAACGGTAGCGGCACTCCCAGCGTTAATCAGTCGGGCACGATAAACCCGGATGCGTCCCTCTTCCGCTTCTTGCCCAGCATTGCCCAGGACAAAAAGGGGAACGCTGCGGTGGGCTATAGCATATCGAACGTATTCACGGATCCTGGAATCGATTTTTCGTACTGGAGCCTTCCCCAAGCCACGACACCGACCGAGGTGACGATCATCAACGGGACGGGTGAGGAAGTCTCTCCTGGAAACGGCGTTGGGAAATGGGGATCGTATTCCAGCATGACAGTTGATCCCATCGACGATTGCACCTTTTGGTACGTCAACGAATATTTCGTGTTCGATAATACGTGGCGCACACGGATTGCGAGCTTCAAGATTCCCGGCTGTCAGTAAATTTGTGCGGGGTATATTGACTCCATCCTCTGGTGTGCCAAAAGTGTGGATGGTGTTCTGAGGCCGTCAATTGCGACAGCCGAAAACTCCGACAATAGACCACGGCTAGGCAGCCGCAGTTGACCCTCAACCTCCCGCCGCACTAAGATTCCCCGTCTTTGTCCCAGCCGTTCTTAGGAGCTCAAATGCGCCAGCTTCTCGCGGTGATCTTCGCCCTTACCGCTGTCTCGCTTTTCCCCGTAAACCCCGTTGCGCAGAGTGATCCGCCGCTCCTGCTGCGCTTTCCCACGGTCAGCAAGACGCAGATCGTTTTCAACTACGCGGGTGATTTGTGGATTGTCAGCCGCGACGGTGGCGATGCCACCCGCCTCACCTCTGGCATCGGCACCGAGACTGTGCCCGCGTTTTCTCCCGATGGAAGCATGATCGCTTTCACCGGCGAGTACGACGGCAATCTCGATGTGTACGTGGTCCCCGTCTCGGGCGGGGTCCCCCGACGTTTAACCTACCACCCCGCCGACGAAATAGTTCTGGGCTGGACCCCGGATGGCAAAAAGATTTTGTTCGCTTCCTGGGGCAACAGCTTCATGCACTTCGAGAACCAGCTCTACACCGTTCCGGTGGAAGGTGGATTCCCCACGCAACTCCCTCTTCCCATCGCCTGGGAAGCGGCACTATCCCCCGACGCCACGCACCTGGCCTACGTGCCGCACATTCAGTGGCAAGCGGCCTGGAAGCGCTATCACGGCGGACAGACCACTCCCATCTGGATCGCGGATCTCAAGGATTCCAGCATCACGAAAGTTCCGCATGACAATTCCAACGACCATTCGCCTATGTGGATCGGCGATACCGTCTATTTCCTCTCCGACCGCAACGGCCCGGTGAGCCTGTTCGCCTACGACACAAAGACGAAGCAAGTCTCGGAGGCCCTGCACAGCGACGGCCTCGACTTCAAGAACGCCTCCGCCGGCCTAGATGCCATCGTCGTTGAGCAGTTCGGCGCCATAAAGCTTTTCGATCTCAATACCCATCAGGCGAAGAATATCCACATCCGCGTTGCCGGCGATATTGCCGCCGTCCGCCCTCATTTCACCAAGGTCGAACCCAAACGCATTCAGAATTTCGGCATCTCGCCCACCGGAGTGCGCGCCGTCTTCGAGGCTTGGGGAGAGATCTTCACCGTACCCACCGACAAGGGTGACATCCGCAATCTCACTCATAGCCCCGCGGTGGCCGATCGCGACCCAGCCTGGTCGCCCGACGGTAAATCAATCGCCTACTTCTCCGACGAGTCTGGAGAGTACGAGCTCACCATCCGCGATCAGAACGGCATGGGCCAGCCTCGCCACATTAATTTAGGCAACCCGCCATCTTTTTTCTACGGCCCGACCTGGTCCCCCGACAGCAAGAAGATCGCGTACACCGACAAGCGCCTTCAGTTGTGGTACGTCGATCTCGATCATCCAACGCCTAAGCTTGTCGATGCCGACTATTTCGGCGGCTTCGGACCCACGCAGCTCAACCAAACCTGGGCGCCCGATAGCAAATGGATCGCCTACACCAAGCAGCTTCCCAGTGGCCTACATGCGGTGTTTGTCTACTCGTTGGAGCAGAGCAAAGCTTCCCAAATCACCGACGGCATGAGCGACACGCTCTATCCCAGCTTCGATAAAAATGGCAAATATCTATACTTCACCGCCTCGACCAACACAGGTCTTTCCACCGCCGGTCTGGACATGTCCAGCGACGAGCATCGCGTCTCTCGCAGTGCCTATGTCGCCGTCTTAAGCAAAGACGAGAAATCTCCTCTCGCTCCCGAGAGTGACGAGGAGAAGCCAAAAGACGAGAAGAAAGCCGAGCAGGACAAAGGGAAAACTAAAGATCAATCCAAGGATAAAGATAAGAACGATAAGAACGATAAGAGCAAAGACAAGGCCAAGGCCAGCGACAAAGCGGCTGCCGACAAGGACATAGACAGCAAAGACGACAAGACCAAAGATAAAGACAAAGATAAAGAAAAAGAAAAGAAAGAAGAGCCCGTCGTCGTGAAGATCGACCTCGACGGCATCAGCCAGCGCATCCTCTCCTTGCCCATTCCAGGGAAGAACTACGTCAACATGCTTCCCGGTAAGTCAGGCATCCTGTTTCTGGCCGAGGCTCCGATGGTCATCACCGACGACGATCAACCCAACGTCAACCAGACCATCCAGAAGTTCGACCTCAGCAAGCGCAAGGTCGATAAGTTTCTCGAAGAAGTCAACGACTACGTCGTCTCCTTCGACGGCGATAAAATTCTCTACCGCAAGGGTGAGCAGTGGGCCACCGCGTCCACCGACGAAGCTCCCAGTGGCGGCGGCCCACCCAAGCCTGGTTTCGGCCCACTCAAGCTTGATTCCATGGAGGTCTACGTCGAGCCCAGGGCTATGTGGAAGCAGATTTATGACGAGACTTGGCGCATCGAACGTGACTTTTTCTACGATCCGCACTATCACGGCCTCGATCTCGACAAGGTCAAGAAGAAGTACGCTCCGTATCTGGAGGGCATCGCGTCCCGTGAAGAACTGACTTATCTATTTCAAGAATGTCTCGGCGAAATGACCGTCGGACACATGTTCGTCGGCGGAGGCGAGGCCCCCGAGCCGAAGAAAGTAAAGGGTGGCCTCCTCGGCGCGGACTACACTCTCGAGAACGGCCGCTACCGCATTGCCAAAGTCTACGACGGTGAGAACTGGAATCCGGGCACCCAGGCGCCGCTCACGCAACCCGGGGTGAATGTCAAAGCCGGCGACTACATCCTCGCCGTGAGCGGCCGTGAAGTGCACTCTTCCGACAACATCTACAGCTTTTTCGAAGAGACGGCCGGCAAGCAAGTGCTGCTTAAGGTCGGCCTCAATCCGGACGGGAAAGATTCTCGCGAAGTCACCGTGGTTCCAGTCGACAGCGAAGAAAACCTTCGTCACCTTGCCTGGATCGAGAACAACCGCCGCAAAGTCGATCAGGCCACAGGCGGACGCGTCGCTTATGTTCACGTGCCGAACACCGCGGGCGCAGGCTATACCAGCTTCAACCGCTACTTCTTTTCACAGGTGGGGAAGGATGCTGCGATCATCGACGAGCGCTTTAACGAGGGCGGACAACTTGCCGATTACATTATCGACTACCTGCGCCGCCCGCTCATGAGTAAAGTTGTCGCCCGCGAAGGTCACGACTGGTCCAGCCCTTCTGAAGCCATCTATGGACCGAAGGTGATGATCATCAACGAAATGGCAGGTTCCGGCGGCGACGCGCTGCCTTGGTACTTCCGCAAAGCTGGCCTCGGCCCGCTCGTGGGAAAGAAGACATGGGGTGGACTGGTCGGTATCGGAGGCTATCCCGAACTTCTCGACGGCGGCCGCGTCACGTCTCCGCGCGCCGCCATCTATGGCCTCAATGGCGAATGGGAGGTCGAGAATCACGGCATCCCTCCTGATTACGATGTCGATCTCGATCCGGCAGCATTCCGCGAGGGACACGACGCGCAACTCGACAAGGCCATCGAGGTCGTGATGCAGGCACTGAAAGAGCATCCGCCTCAACAACACCCGCGTCCCGCCTACCCGAATTATCACGAGCACGATGATTTGGGAAACGGAACTCAGAAATAAGCCGTCTTCTAATTAACCACGAAGGCCACAAAGGGACACAAAGGATAGCCTCACGGATTCATGCCTTCGTGTTACTTCGTGTCCTTCGTGGTTGATGATTTAGAACACCACCCAGAAATAGCGCGGCAGGGAGCCGTATGTCACAGCTGTCGACCGCGTTCTATCGATGAACGCCGAACGACCGTAAGCGTCAGAGCAAGCCCACCGTTGACAAGAGTCTTTTGAACGACGTCCAGGGTGTTGAAATCTAGAGTTTTTCAACAACCACAGGTCATTCTGTGACAACAACCACACGGGTTCCCGCGCCCGAGGTCAGCGCCAACCGCAGGAACGGCGCCGCTCCTATATTCCAGTTATAGAAAATTCCGTTGGATTGACCAGTGCCGTGTGCCGGAGGTTGTATCCCCATACAGAAGTCCATCGGTATTCTGCACCAGCGCAACGGGTCCCGATCCGATTGTGGCCGTCAAACAGGGAGAAGCTTCACAATCGTTCGGGGGACGGCAGTCTGTGAATCGAAGTTCACTCAATAGCGTGGACGAAAAGGTGCGCGTGACACGGACTTACCAGAAATTCTGCAGTCTCTTGCGCCGCAAACAGAGTATCCGGATGTATTCATCCCGCAGCCCGCTGAGAACAAACAGGCTTCTATTGCCCGTCCGGCGCTGGTTTGGCAGCCTACTTGCACGCTGAACAACGCTGGAGAAAGTCCCCCCCACAAGTTGACCCTCCCCTTCTAGCGACTCCTCCCTGCCCGACCTCGGCCAAATCTCTGGCTACCCCGAGGCAATTTCGTGTCGGGAGACACATAAAATGCGTTTGCGTAAAAGCTTCTGGCTCTCGCCCCTGCTGGTCCCGTCCTGCGTCTTCTTGCTGACCGCTTCCATCCCCAACGTCCCCACCGGAACGTGGCAAACATGGAATCCCATGGGAGACGTGCGTTCGGGCGCGGCGGCCGTGCGGTTGCGGGATGGGCGGGCGCTCATGATTGGCGGCAACAACGCCAATGGACCGGTTGCCAGCGCAGATCTTTTCGGCACCGATGGAAATTTCTCCGCCGCGGCTGTCATGCAGTCGCCGCGCTCCGGACACACGGCAACGGTTCTTTCTGACGGACGCGTCCTGGTCGCCGGCGGCACGACCAGCGGCGGAGGAATTACAAACTCCGCCGAAATTTACGATCCGAGCGCGGACTCGTGGACCTTGTTGAGCGGCACTATGGTGGACGCGCGCTCCGGGCATACCGCATCGCTTTTGCCAGATGGCCGCGTGTTACTGGCTGGCGGGCAGAACTCGGGCGGCGCGATCAACAGCCTGGAAATTTTCGATCCTTCCAGCGGCAACTTTTCCGGCGCCGGGGTGATGGCATCGGCGAGGATGAACCACGCGGCCGCCTCTCTTCAGGACGGCCGCGTTCTCCTCCTCGGTGGCAGCGACGGCACGAACCCTCTGGCTTCGGTGGATGTATTTGATCCGAGCGCGGGCACAGTTTCTGCTGGCCCGAATCTTTCCTCTCCACGGGTTTCCGCTTCGGCCACGGCGACGCTTGACGGCAGAGTTGTGGTCATCGGCGGAAACAACGGCGCATCTTCCGGACCCGCCGATCTGGCGACCGCCGACATTCTGGTCGCCGAGCCATCTGCCGGACAGCTCTCTTCTTCCTTATCGGCGTCGAATCTGCTGACTCCGCGCAGTGGGCATCAATCGTTTCTGCTTCCGAAAAATAACGCCATCTTAGTGATTGGCGGATCATCGTCCGGAACCGATCTCAATTCGGCTGAACTTTATTACTCCTGGGCGGATACGTTCCAGGCGACCGGTTCCATGTCTGTGCCGCGCCCGGGCTTTGTGGGAAGCACAATCAGTCAGGACGGTGTGTTTCTGGCAGCCGGCGGAACGAATCTTTCGAGCACGGAGCTGTACGGATTTGCCACGGTGAAAACGGACGCCGCTGATTATCCTCCGGGCTCGACCGTCACGATCACAGGCTCAGGATGGCAGCCGGGCGAAACCGTCACGCTGACTTTGGTGGAGTCGCCGCTGATTGACACACATGGGCCGTTTACAACAGTTGCCGACGCCAATGGAAATATTTCCAACAGCAGCGTTGCTACGGATACGCACGACGTAAACGTCCGCTTTTACTTAACCGCGGTTGGCTCGCAATCGCAGGCGCAGAACACCTTCACGGACGCCAAAGCCGTCCCGACGACCACGATTACCTCACACACGCCGAATCCATCTGTTTTTGGGCAGGCTATCACTTTCAACGTTTCCGTTACTTCAACGAGCACGGTAAGCGAAGGGTGTGTGCACATCGAGGACAGTGGGACAACTGTATCTGGATTAGTTCAGGTCGTCAGCGGCGCTGCCAGCGTCAGTGTTTCGACGCTTGCGGTTGGAACGCACTCAAGCCTTACCGCGGTTTACACAGATACAGGTAATGGCTGCACCAACGGCAATACCTTTAGCGGGAGCACCAGCGCTGTAGTTTCCCAAACAGTTAACGCGGCAAACACCAGTACTGTGCTTGGCTCTTCGGCGAACCCGTCAGTCTTCGGGCAATCGGTGACGTTCACAGCTACGGTCAGCGATGCTTCCACCGGCAGCACGGGTACCCCGACCGGCACGGTGACATTTAAGGATGGTGCAACCACGCTGGGAACTGGAACGTTGAGTTCAGGAGTGGCCACGTTCAGCACCTCGGCGCTGTCGGTTTCCGGAAGTCCGCACAGCATCACGGCGGTGTACGCCGGAGATTCCAATTTCAGTGGAAGCACTTCTTCGGCTTTATCGCAAGCCGTCAACAACCCGGTCCCCGCCATCACGACGCTTTCGCCCTCTTCGGCCACGGCCGGGGCAGCGGCACAGACCTTGACCATCAACGGCAGCAACTTCGTCTCCACCTCCACGGTCACCTATAACGGCGTGGGGCACACGGCGACGTTTGTGAGTTCCACGCAGTTGACGATTTCGCTGAGCGCCTCCGACCAGGCGACGGCCGGGACTTACCCGGTGGTGGTAACCAATCCCACGCCCGGTGGCGGCGCTTCGAACTCGGTCAACTTCACCGTGAACAACCCGGTCCCCGCCACCAGCAGCATTTCGCCGGCCCTCAAGACCGCGGGCGATGGGGGGTTCACGCTGACGGTGAACGGGACCAATTTCAATTCCACATCCGTAGTCAACTTCAACGGTTCGGCGCGAACCACCACGCTTGTGAACTCGACGCAAGTGACGGCGTCAATCACCGCGACCGACGTGGCGACCGTAGGCACATTCCCGATCACGGTCACGAACCCGGCGCCGGGCGGCGGGACCTCCAACTCGCAGACCTTGACCGTCAACCCGAAGCTCGTCTTCACGACGAACGCATTCGCAACCCTGACCGGACTCTGCTCGCCCACGATTAGCGTTCAGCTCCAGAACGGGAACGGCTCGGCAGCGACCCTCGGGACTTCGACAACCCTCAACCTTTCCAGCAGCCAGGTAACGGGAAAATTCTTCAGCGACACCGGTTGCACAAGTCAAATCACCAGCACCACGATTGCTGCTGGCTCCAGCACCGCCAATTTCTTCTACGACGACACGAGCGTCGGCAGCCCGGTGATCACGGTAGCTTCGACCGGCCTGACTTCAGTTACGCAGACGGAAGCCATCACCGGCCTGCGCTTCCCGACCACAGCGTTTAGCGTCCAGATCAACAGTTGCTCGCTGGCAATCACGCTGCAGTCGGCGAACTCGTCAACCGCCTCCCCGACCAGCCTTACGCAGCTGACAACCATCAACCTAAGCAGCTCGTCCGTAGGCGGCAAGTTCTACAGCGATTCTGGTTGCACCACGCTGATTACGACCACCAGCATCGGCCCGAACATCGACGGCGGCCACACTTCTTCCAACTTCTATTACAAAGACACGACGGCGGGCAGCCCAACGCTGACCGGATCGGCGGGCACAGCTTCAGCCACACAAACGGAAACCGTTGTGGCGCCGCCGGCAATCAGCAAGGCGTTTGGAGCTTCCACGATTGCGGTGAATGGCACCACCAGCCTGACGTTCACGATTACCAATCCAGCGGCCAACACAGTGGCGGAGAGCGGCGTAGCTTTCTCAGACTCGTTCCCCGCGGGACTGGTCGTGGCGAATCCGAATGGTTTGAGTAATACCTGCGGCGGCACGCCCTCGGCTGCTGCTGGAGCCACTACAGTCGGCCTCACGGGCGGCACAGTCGCGATCAGTAGCACATGCACCCTTTCGGTGAACGTGACGGGCACGACCTCAGGCGTGAAGGACAATACCACCGGCGCAGTGAGTTCAACGAACGTCGGCACAGGCAACACGGCTTCGGCGAGCATTACGGTCGCCAGCCCGCCGACCATCAGCAAGGCGTTTGGAGCTTCGTCGATTCCCTACAACGGCAGCACCAGCCTGACCTTTACCATCACCAACCCGAACACCATCGGCCTGACGGGCCTGGCCTTCACCGACAGCTTGCCGGGAGGATTAGTCGTAGCCACTCCGAACGGCCTAACCAGCACCTGCGGAACGGCTGCCGCGGTGGCGGGCTCCGGCTCGGTCAGCCTGAGCGGCGGCACAGTCACGGCCAGCAACACGTGCAGCATCTCGGTGAACGTGACGGGCACGGTGATCGGCACGCTAACTAATACGACCGGGACCATCACCTCGACCGAAAGCGGCGCAGGTTCTACCAGCAACACGGTCTCGCTGACGGTGAACCCAGCCAGCAGCACCACCAAAGTGACGCTTTCGCCCAGCGCCATCACCTTCGGACAAAGCACCACAGTGACCGCCACGGTGACCCCGCAATTCAGCGGGACGCCGACCGGTTCGGTGAGTGTTTCGGACGGCTTGGGCGGCGCGGGCGATACCTGCACCATCACGCTCGCCTCAGGGACGGGCACTTGCTCGCTGACGCCGAGCGCGGCGGCCCCAAGCGGGCTCGCGGTGACCGGGACCTACAGCGGTGACAGTAACTTCACTGCCGGCACTCCCGGCACGGCCACGCTCACGGTCAACAAGGCGACCGCGACTATCAACGTCACGCCCTACACCGTGACCTACGACGCCACCGCGCACACGGCGACGGGCACGGCCACAGGCGTAGGCAGCGTTGACCTCAGCGCCGGCCTGAACCTCACCGGAACAACGCACACCAACGCCGGGACCTACAACGGCGACGCCTGGAGCTTCCACGACGCCAGCGGCAACTACGCCGATGCCAGCGGCACCGTCAACGACAAGATCAACCAGGCCACTGCGACCGTCCACGTCACACCCTACAGCGTCACCTATGACGCCGCCGCGCATACGGCGACCGGAACGGCCTCAGGCATAGGCGGCGTTGACCTCAGCGCCGGACTGAACCTCACCGGAACAACGCACACCAGCGCCGGCACCTATGCCACAGACGCCTGGAGCTTCCACGACGTCAACGGCAACTACGCCGATGCCAGCGGCACAGTCAACGACAAGATCAACCAGGCCACTGCCACCATCACCGTCACGCCCTACAGCGTCACCTATGACGGCTACGCGCACACGGCGACCGGAACGGCCTCAGGCATAGGCGGCATTGACCTCAGCGCCGGACTGAACCTCACCGGAACAACGCACACCAACGCCGGCACCTATGCCACAGACGCCTGGAGCTTCCACGACGCCAACGGCAACTACGTCGACGCAAGCGGCACGGTCAACGACAGCATCGCCAAGGCAACGCCGATAGTCACGTGGAACAACCCGGCGGACATCACCTACGGGACGGCGCTGAGTGGCACGCAGCTGAATGCAACCTTCACCTGGGTGGTGAGTGGTTCGACAAAGACAGTCGCGGGGACAGCAACTTATTCCCCAGCCTCGGGAACAGTACTGAATCCGGGTCAGGGACAAATCCTGTCGGTAAGTTTCACACCGACCGATACAACTAACTACACGAACGCCTCGAAAACGGTGACCATCAACGTGCTGTTCGCGAGTGCGAGCAGCGGGCTCTGCGACGGCGACCTCAGTCATACCGTTCTGCAGCCGATCAACGCAGACGGGACGAGTGTGTTCAAAATGGGCAGCACCGTGCCCACGAAGTTCCGGGTCTGCGATGCTAGCGGAAACTCGGTCGGTCCAAACGCAGCGTTCCTGAACCAGAATGTCGTAAAGAGTTACAACATCGTGGCTATATCTACAGGGACCGGGAGTTTAGATGAAACCGTCTCTTCGACCACCCCAGACACGGCCTTCCGTTGGGATCCGACTGCGCAGCAGTGGATCTTCAACACCGCGACGGGGGCCGGCACCAACCTCAATTCGAAAGGCGTGACCTACTTGTTCCAGATTCTCCTGATCGACCGGACCATCATTGGTTCATCGGGAACCGGCGGGGTAATACCCTCGGCTCCATTTGCTGGAAAACCCGGCTACCAGTACGGCCTAAAGTAGCGAAAAGAGCCACTCGACGGACAGGGGAGGAAACTCCCCTGCGCTCGTTGTTTGGCTTCGGCAGCATTCCTTCGCTGCACGGAAACTGTGCGGCTGTGGTCGCAAACTCGCCTTCACGCTAACACCCCCGTCGCTTGAGTCTATGAATGCTGGGCGACCCACGCAGCGGGAGTAAGCTTTGGGAGGCGCTGGATGGGAAGATCGGCAAACCCGGGGAGAACCGCGGCCAAATAGTCGCGCACCGGGAGTTTCAACCTGCGGCAGGTTTCCACGACCGAGAGAATCGCCGCAACCTTAGGTCCCGCCTGTGGACTGCCGATGTGTATCCAGTTCTTGCGGCCCAGGGCCACGGGACGCATTGAATTTTCCGCAAGGTTATTGCTCAGTTCAAGTTCCGGATATTCCAGGAATCGCGTAAGTTTCCTCCACAGCGTGAGCGCGTATTGGCAGGCCTTGCGGAGTGCACTGGAGGGCAATGCAACAGACTGTGCTGCCTCGATCTTGCTACGGATATCGTCCAGGAGAGGCTTGGCTCTTTCCTGACGCAGGGCATGACGCCCAGTGAGATCAATTACTCTGCGGCAAGCTTCCGCGTCGACGGCAAACAGTTCGTCCATCCGCGCCACAATCGGAGTTGCGACCGGGTCTCGTGGATTTAACTGCACCGCCTCGAAAAACTGTCGTCTAGCATGAGCCCAACAAGCGGCATGTACCATTCTCGGCCCACCGATCTGGTCATAAGCCGCGTATCCGTCCGTTTGCAAAATGCCTTCGAACTGTCCCAGGAACCGCTTCGGTCCATCGCGTCCACGGCCTAGACGGAAGTCGAACACTACGCATCCTCCGGGTCGGCCGTACTGCCACAAATAGGCTTGATGATTCTTTGCTCGGCCCCCGCACATCTGCACATCAACCGGGGTTTCATCCGCCTGGATGTAACTTCCGCTGATTAATTCTCGCCGCATCGCGGCGACCATCGGGACCAGCAACTCGCCGACTTTGAGGACCCAGCCGTCCAGTGTCGCTCGGTTGATTTCCAGGCCGATGTCTCTTTCCAGAATCCCGCTCTGCCGATGCAAGGGGGTGTGATTGCAGTACTTGCTGATGACCGTATCAATGACGATACGGTCGCTCGCCAGGCACTTCTCGATGATCCGTGGCGGCAGTGGTGCCGATACCACTCCAAGTTCCTCACACGACCGGCAAGCCCGTTTCTCTCGTTTCGTGACCAGTACGAAGTACTTCGCCGGTTCCACGTCCAACTGGGAACTCTCTTCGTAGCCGATCACCACCGTTTCTTTGCCGCAGCGTTTGCACACGCGCTGATCCGGCGTGCAAGGCAGAACCCGCTCCACGCGCAGAAGACTCGAAGGCAACTCCTGGCGGCCCGGATGCTTGGCCGACTTCTTCGTCGAGGGATGCACTGGAGCGTGCTCACTCTCCGCCTGCTCGAGAATTTCACTGACGACAGGCTCAAGCTCGAACAATTGCATTTGTGCGTGGGAGAGCTTTTCGCCGGCCGTTCCATACTTCTCGATCCGCATCAACCGCAACCGCTCCTCCAGCACACGAATCCTCAGCTCCGCATATTGCAGCTGGCTCTTCAGTCGAGCGATGAGTTCCAGATCGGCTGGTGCGGAAGGAATGGGAGGCACACTCGCAATGGGTTACTGATTTACCAGAGCCGATCGAAAGGTTCAAGCAACTCGTGCAGCAGCATGCCCTTCTGGTGCAGCCTTCCGGTACCACCGCTTGTGCTTGGTTTTGGCCAGATCAATCCCACCCAATAATAAGGACAGCTCTTCGTGACTCAGTACGACCTTGCCCTGCGCATCGCCGGATTGCGCGGCCAGGTGAAACGCCCTTTTGGTGCCGGTAGAGTTGGCCGCCAGGAAATCGCAGACGCAGCAACCGCCCGGCCGAAGAAGCTGCTCTGCTCCTCCTCTTCCACCGTTGCTTTTTCAGATGCCTATTCAGCGTGCCAAAGCTCAAACCCCGGCTCCGGCAAAACTCGCTGCGTCGCATGCCGCTGCTCACAAACTCCGCCACTAACTGCTGAACTTCCGCTTGCGTGCGTCGCTTGGGCGCTACCAATTGCTTTTCTACGGTCATCCAGCTACTTCAACACAGACGCATCTACGCGAACAGGTGTGTTGGTCAGACGCTTACGAACGACCTACGGCTCCCAAAAATAACGAAGGCCAGGCATCCCGGAAAGATGTTCCGGATCCTGGCCTGCGTCTTACCTCAACTTGCAGTGAGAATGTTTGCGCTTCAGTTGCCTGGGTTAGCAGCTGCAGTCGTCGGAGCGCTCGGCGTGCCGGGCGTGTTCGACGAGCCGTAACGTGCCAACCGCGGATAGAAGGGCGTGACTTCAAACGGCATCTTGTCACGCGCCGAGGTGATGGCGATGGGAGCCGTCTTCACCATTTCCGCCTTGTCATCCCACGGATTGATCTTGATGCGGCCGCCGAGGGGTAAAGCCGCGATCTGGTCCAGCTTGTTCATGTCCAGCGCCGGGCCT
>WNFC01006661.1_pt1 | contig 18047 bp, 20 predicted proteins | sample 5400541 | NCBI WGS metagenome assembly WNFC01 (sample SAMN13153342, study PRJNA577476) | soil metagenome | isolation source: 120 cm saprolite under Douglas fir tree site 2 hole 2 replicate 1 | place: USA:California | collected 2015-04-18
CGCCCCATGACTTCCACTCGCTCCAGCTCACGACTGCTCATGGCTGTCCTCTTCAACAAGACCTCCCTGGCTGGAGGCCTTAGTCTAAGGGGACATTTCTAACGAGTCCGCGAGGGGACATTATCAAAGAGTTTCAACAGTCAATAGTTCCCAGTTAATAGTTCCCGGCGCACCTGGCTGATGATACGCTGACCGGAATTCGGCGAAGTTGCACGCATTGGCTCGTGCCCGAATCCGGCATCATCAGCGGAAGCGTACGAATTCGACGCGAGTTTCGGGAAATAGAAAACAAGACATGTAGTTGATCTCGTTTACATGTGCTATGAAGTTACTTGTGGCATCGGCCGAATAGAAGTTGTTCAAAGACAAGAGAGGCAAGAACAGCCACTTTGGCTACCCGGTTTCAACTTTTGAAACCCAAAAAGGGAGAAGTCATTTCAAGCACCTGCCTTTCCGCCTTGTCAGGGTTGTTCTGCAATTTACATTGCGTGTCGAAAATCATGGTGGGGCAACTCTCCGCCGAGAAAGCCGGCCAGTGGGGGATGCCAGGATGATTTGGGTTGCCGCTGCGCGCGAAGTGGATCCATGCTTCACTGACGATGGCGGCGAGCGCCCGCGGTCCAGGGCCTCCACCCGTCAGGTTTTCGGAGCGGTCGGTATTGTCGAAGCAAAAAGGCAGATCGATGCAATGAATGGAACGCGGCCTGCCATCCAGGACAGGCGTTTTCCAGGTGAACCAATAGAGATAAGCCGCCGTGCCTTGTGCGACCTTGAGCCCGGCTTGAATCACCGCGCCCTGACGGACCTGCGCGCTCATGGCAAAAGAGAGGATGTCAAAAGGCTTCGCGCCGGGATGCGAGGCTAGGAATACTTCGATGATGTGCTCCGGGTTGTTGCCATACATATCACCCAGCCGCTTCCTTACCTCCGACTCGGTCATAGCTTCGTTGTCAGGATGATTGAGAGAGGTGGTGAATTCGTTGAGCGTGGTGCCGATTAACATAGGGACCTGCGCAGAGATGGCGGGCGCGGTGGGATCAAAGGGATGGTGAGGCAGAAGCTTGCCATCCACCACTGGTCCCCAGCCCAGTTGATCAGCCACGCGGCTCCAGACGAGTGGGGCGTGGGGATGGGTTTTCAGCAGGGCCGCATCACCAGCCTCGATCAGCTTTTCCAGGGGCACGGTTTGCAGTTGATCGAGTTGTGATGGGCCCAGATTGAGTTCGTCGAGCATGGCCCGGGTCAAGATCGCCGATCTCTCCGGCACGACGGCCCGCAGAAACGACCCGCTTTGCACAATAGCTCGGTGAAATAAGCCTTTCGCTGTCGGCATCGCCATCAACGTTCCCACCTTGCCACCGCCGCCCGACTGGCCGAAAATGGTGACGTTCCCTGGATCGCCGCCGAAATTGGCGATGTTGTCGCGCACCCACTCCAGAGCCATAATGATGTCGAGCATTCCCAGGTGGGCGGAACTTGCGTACTTCTCGCCGTAGGGAGCCAGATTCAAATATCCTAGAGGGCCTAGGCGGTGATTGAGCGAGACCACCACGACGTCGCCACGGCGGCTCATTCTTTCTCCGTCATAAGAACGATGTTCCTGGCTGGAGCCTGACACGAAGCCGCCGCCGTGCAGCCAAACCATTACCGGTCGCTTCTTATTGTCATTGATTCCTGGCGTCCAAAGGTTCACGCGCAGGCAGTCCTCACCCTGAACCCCGTCGTCGTAACAGAAAAGCCACGATTCTTCATCCGCGTTCCAGGTCCCGCGCGGACCTTGCGGACATACTCGGCCGTATTGCATGGAGCTGCGAACCCCGGTCCATGGCTTCGCTTTTTGCGGAGGCTGAAAGCGCGCACTTCCTGCCGTGGTCTCGCCGTAGGGAATTCCCTTGTAGGTGTAGATTCCGTCCCTGATATAGCCCCGGACCTTTCCCGTGGCGGTTTCCGCGATCGCAGTTTCATCGGATGCGATAACTGCCGATTTGTAGGCCAACTTGGACCGACTGACGTCTTCGTTCGACGGAGCAGCCTGGGCAACCGCCGTTCCCAGCGGTCGGGAAACAGCAGCAGTTCCCAGCAATGCCACGGTGCTTTGTAACATGCCACGGCGGCTCATTGGTTTCCGCAATGCCAGCTGCAGTCGATCCGTTCGTGGGTTCTTCCGCTCGTCGCTCATCTCCCATACTCCATTTGCATCGCGTGCATGATTTTGAAATCCATCCTGGCTCTGCATCTCAGTGATCACTCCGAAGAACTGTGACTACCTGGCATCGAGGTGCGTATCAAAAAAATTAGCCATGATGCCGGCGGCTTGGTGGGACTCGGGTAGATTGGGGTCGTACCAGAAACAGTGATTTAGACCCTCGAAGACGACCAGGCTTGCATCTACTCCTGCGCGCAAAAAGGCGCGGTGCAGTATGGTGGTGTCGCTCAACAGCATATCGCGCGTACTCGTCATGAACAGCGTTGGCGGCATGCCATGCAGATCGGCAAAGAATGGTGAGAGGACAGGGTCACTAGGATCGGCAGCTCCAACATAGACGGACAGCCACTGCACCCCTTTCGGCCGTGTATCGGGGTGTCCCGAGAGCCCCTGGACTCCGTATATCTGTTGCGAATCGCCGGTCTGAGTGAAGTCGCCTCCGCCGGAAAATATACCAAGTGCGCCGGGCAGCGGCAGGCCGAGCTGCTTGATCTTGACCGCGACTTCCGGAGTGAGAACGGCTCCCGCGGATGAACCATAGATGGCGATATTCCGCGGCCCATAGGTTTTGAGTAGCTCTTTGTAAACCGCGACGACATCCTCGACAGGTGCAGGAAATGGGTGTTCCGGAGCCAGGCGGTAAATCACCGACACTACTTTGGTTTGCGTCAGGTTGGCGATGGGGAGGGACTCGGTGAGTGAACCCGAATCTGAAGTAAACCCTCCGCCATGAAGGTTGATGAGCACACGATTAGCCTTGTTGGCTGGAATCACAAGCGGCGTAACGACACTGACGGGCACTCCGGCAATGGTGGAGAATTCGATATTCGCCGGATAGACAGCCCGAGTAGCGTCGGATGACATCTGCCGGGTCTGGACCGGTTGGGGTTTCTTGGGCTGGGACCGTGTCTCATGGGATGCAACCGGGGTGGCTTGTCGGGCAAGAGACTTCTGCGCTTCAGGGCTGATGGTTTGTGGCACTGAAACAATGCGGTAGATGTATGCCGTGCCCTCCTCGTCGATATAGCTTGAGTCTTCACGCGAAGATTGCGTGACGGACTGTTGGGCAAGTACGTGAGGTGCGAAACCTATGAGAGTGAACAAACCAAGAACAAGAACGCAGAACCGAAGGTTCATCTTTCCTCCAATGTCTTGAGGGCTTATAGACACGGTAAATTCATTAAGTTGCGCCCCTCCGAGTCATCGTTAGACAATCGATTGTTTGCTACATGACGCAGGAGACCATAGTCTTTTTGAGGAGCGGCCGTCAAGTTAAAAGTCCCGACTTTCTGCTCAGACAATTGCTTGTTTAGACTCGAGACTCAGGATCAGATTCCCGGGGTAGAGGCTCAAGTTCAGCCTTCCTTGGCCGAGGCTGTGACGGCACTAGACCGGCCGATTCAAGATTAGATCAGGGGACGGCTTGTATATTAGATTTGGCGGTCACATACTCCCCAGGGGGCACTTCCGCTCGACGATTGCGAACGACCAGATTCCGGCCATCTGGCGGTCGAAGGTGCGAAGGCTATCAGGAGATGTTCTTAGACTGGGGGAAAATCAATGACACGGGAAGAAGGACCGGTGCATGACAGAAAAACGGCGGGCAACGTCTGGATCTACGAGCCTGAAGAAGTTGGCCGAACACCTCGGTCTGAATCCTGCGACGGTCTCTGTTGTTCTCAATGAAGTTCCGGGCCGGACGATTCCTCAGGCCACACGTGACCGCATTAAAGCCGCAGCCAAAGAGCTCAATTATCGGCCGAGTCTTCTGGCTCGCTCCCTGCGCAATCGCCGTACCCTGAGTATCGGAATATTGGTGCCTGAGCTGGGCGATGGCTATCACACCCAGGTGATGAGCGGCGTTGGCGATCATCTGATGGAGGCGGGATATTTTTACTTCACCGCACATCATAGGCATCGGAAAAATCTGGTTGAAGAATACAGTCAAATGCTTCTCGGACGAGGAGCGGAAGCCCTCATTGCCATTGACACCTTGCTGGAGCATCCGTTTCCGGTTCCGGTGGTTGCCGTCGCCGGACACCGACCTATCGATGGCGTCACTAACGTAGTACTCGACCACCGCTTTGCGGCGGAACTTGCCCTGACGCATCTGCATTCTTTGGGACATCGACGCATTGCGTTCATGCGCGGCCAACCGTTCAGTTCGGATTCCGATGAACGCTGGCGCAGCATCGTTCAGGTAGCTCGTGAACTAGGCATCGCGATCAGATCAGAACTGACCGTGCAACTTGACCGCGACGTTAGCTCCCCCGAATTGGGCTACCCCGTTATCCAACATCTGCTTTCCAATAGGGAGCAATTCACAGCCGTGGTCGCCTTCAATGACATGTCGGCCATAGGTGCAATACGCGCATTGCAGGATTCTGGGATGCAAGTGCCCGCTGATGTATCGGTTATTGGATTCGACGATATCAATGCCGCGGCATTTAATAACCCAAGGCTTACGACCATCCGCCAACCGCTGGCCAATATGGGAAGGATGGCGGCGCAATGTGTCTTGAACCGGATTCATGGGAGAGAGAGGTTCCGGAAACAGATTGTCGTGGAGCCAGAGCTGGTGGTACGCGAATCTACTCGAGCGCTCGAACTAGGGAATCCGTCTGGTAAGACCAACAAACTCTCCCGCTAGGTTTCCAACGGGCGCACACACCGAACTCCGCATTGCGCGTTCGCAGGCGACTGCAGAAGCGCTGATGGGACAACTCTTTCCCGCGGTCCTGATCGCAACACTAGTCGGATTGTCGCTGCAAGCGCGGTTCAACGTAGGAGCGGGAGGCTGAATGAGGGGCGGCCCTGACCAAGCCTGATGGAAAGAGTGATGCCTATCGCATCGGGTGAGCATCGAAGGAACAAAGTGTTTTGGAGAATGAAATATGAACAAGAAAACCAGGAAAGCAACAAGTCTGTCGGCCGCTAGCGGCGGAACGATCTCACTCGGCGGTGAACTCACTGTCAACCGTCTCGGCTTCGGAGCTATGCGTATCACTGGCGACGGAATCTGGGGACCGCCGAAGGACCCTGCGGCGGCAATCGCCGTTCTTCGCCGTGCGATCGAACTGGGAGTCAACTTCATAGACACGGCTGACTCGTATGGTCCTTACGTTAGCGAAGAACTGATCGCAGAAGCGTTGGCGCCTTACCCGAACGACCTCGTCATTGCAACCAAGGGTGGATGGAATCGCCCGGGGCCGAACCAGTGGACGCACGATGCCAGCCCGGCGCACTTGCGCAAGGCAGTGGAAGGCAGCCTGAAGAGACTGCGTCTCGACCGGATCGACGTTTATCAGCTCCACGTCCCCGATCCGGCGGTGCCTCTCGACGCGTCGATTGAAACCCTGGCCAATATGCAATCAGAAGGGAAAATTCGGTTGATCGGGTTGTCCAATGTCACGAAGGAACACATTGAGCGTGCGCGGAAAATCGCGCCGATCGTCTCAGTCCAGAACCGGTACAGTTTTGCCGATCGTGAATGGGACTATGTCGTTGATTATTGCGAAAGCAACGGAATCGCATTCATCCCCTGGTTCCCGCTGGGAGCGGGGACAGTGGCCGGCAGACTGCTGGAGAAGATTGCCAAAGCCCGGCGCGCGAAACCCATCCAAGTCGCATTGGCCTGGTTGCTGAAGCGATCTCCGGTCACGCTACCCATTCCCGGGACTTCGTCGATCGCGCATCTTGAGGAAAATGTGCAGGCGGCATCGTTGCTACTAACTGACGATGAATACCTGGAGCTGACGGGGATTGCGCAGCTGGCTTCCTGAGTCCCTCTCGAATGTTAAGGCTGGCACGAAGTGTCCAAAGGATGATGACATGGAGAATGACGGTATCAAAAATCAATTTTCGCGTCGCGGATTTCTCGGCATCGGCTCGACTGCTCTGGCCACGGTAGCTGGCAGTTTGGCGCTGAGCAGCGCTATGGCGCAGGAAAACCAACTGCGGACTGGCCGGAGCGCAACCGGTCCCGGTCCCACAAATCAGACTCTGGACACACAGAACCCGGATTCCGCGTGGCCACCGGGCACGGATTCCAAGAGCTTAGTTCAAGCGTTCAAATATCCGTTCTCTTTTGCGAACAAGCGGATTTACGAAGGCGGATGGTCGCGGGAGGTGACCGTTCGGGAACTGCCGGTCTCGAAGTCCATGGCGGGTGTAAACATGCGACTCACCGCCGGAGGCGTTCGTGAGCTGCACTGGCATACCGCGAACGAATGGGCGATCGTGCTTTACGGGAGCGCGCGGATCACGGCCATTGATCGCGACGGCAAGAGTTTTGTTGCCGACACGAAGAAAAACGATCTGTGGTATTTCCCGAGCGGGATCCCACATTCGATTCAAGGCCTCGATCCGGACGGTACGGAATTCATGCTGGTGTTCGATGATGGAAATTTTTCAGAGTCGGACACGGTGCTGTTGAGCGACTCGATGGCGCACCTGCCGCCCGAGGTCTTGTCAAAGAACTTCGGCGTTGCCGAAGCGGCCTTGAAAAATCTGCCCAAGAAAGAGCTATTTATTTTTCAGACTGCGGTTCCCGGACCACTGGAGGCCGACCAGAAAGCAGCCGCAGGAGCGCTTGGGAAGTCGCCGCAGGATTTCGCTTTTCGCACCATGGAGATGCCGCCGACGAAACGCACGAAAAGCGGAGAGGTGCGCATCGTTGATTCGAGCATCTTCAAAGCCTCAACTAACATTGCGATGGCTATGGTCACGGTTCACCCGGGAGGAATGCGGGAGCTACACTGGCACCCCAACGCCGACGAATGGCAGTATTACATCGAAGGCAAGGCAAGAATCACTGTGGTGTCAACAGGTAACCTCGGTCGCACCATGGACTTTCAGGCGGGAGACGTCGGGTATGTGCAAAAAACCTTGCTGCATTACATCGAGAATACAGGGGATTCAGACCTGATCTTCCTGGAGGTGTTCAAGAGCAGCTTCTATCAAGACCTGTCGCTTTCGGAGTGGTTGGCCCACACCCCGCCCGAGCTGGTAAAGGCACATCTCAACATCGACCAGGCGACACTGGACGCCATTCCAAAAGACGAGTTGGTGATCGTGCCGTGCTAGTCGAAAGACAACACGACGAGCGATTTGGAGATCTCAAGCAATAGCATATGCGGATAACCGCTCGAATCGGTGCAGCTGCACAGGAGGACTTGCCATTACTCTGAACAATGACTACGCGGATCAATCACGTTTCGAGTCTTCAGAGCGGTCGCCGGCAAAAGATAGAATGCTCGCAAATCAGGACCTCGGCGTGAACAGGCGAGACTTTCTCGGCATGACTGCTGCATCCTTATTAGTAGCTGGAAGGTTGAGCGGTGCCACAAAGCCGGATAGCAAGAACGGAATTCCATATCGAACACTTGGTCGCACCGGCGAAAAGGTTTCACTGATTGGACTCGGCGGGTATCACCTGGGCAAACAGGGCGATACGGAGGAGAGCATTCGCATCATTCGCACTGGGATCGATGAGGGAGTCAATTTTCTCGACAACTGCTGGGACTACAACGGTGGAGAGAGCGAAATTCGAATGGGCAAAGCGCTGCGCGATGGTTATCGCCAGAAAGCGTTTTTGATGACTAAGATCGACGGTCGAAGTAAGACTGCTGCTGCAACTCAAATCAATGAATCATTGCGGCGGTTGCAGACCGATCGCATCGACCTACTCCAGTTCCATGAGGTGATTCGCGACTCTGATCCAGACCGCATTTTTGCCAAAGGCGGAGCGATGGAGGCCGCCCTGGAAGCCCAAAAGGCTGGCAAGGTCCGTTTTATCGGCTTTACGGGTCACAAGAGTCCAGATGTTCATTTGAAGATGCTGGCTACCGCCTCGAAGCACGGCTTCACGTTCGATTCCGTCCAGATGCCTCTCAATGTAATGGACGCCCACTTCAATAGTTTCGAAAAAAAAGTTTTACCGACTTTGACTCATAACGGCGTCGGAGTTCTCGGCATGAAACCAATGGGCGACCCCTTCATTCTCGAGAGCAAGACCGTTACTGCGGTCGAGTGTCTGCAATACGCTATGAATCTTCCCACCAGTGTCGTCATCACTGGCTGCGATTCGCTCCCGATCCTTCAGCAAGCTCTCGATGCCGCTCGGACTTTTCAACCGATGGACTCTTCCCATGTTGCAGCCCTTCTCGCAAAAACGGCGAAAGCGGCGGAAGCGGGCCAGTTCGAACTTTACAAAACTACTCATCACTTCGACGGCACCGTCGCCAATCCACAGTGGCTTGGATAACAGACGATCTTGGAACAAACAACCCGTGGGACTGAAACGATGGAATTATTGGGAACGAATCAAAAGACGGGCAAATGCACCCACATCGCACTCCTTACAAGTGCGCAGATACTTCTCACAACTGTCGGATGGGCGCAAGCCACTTCATTGCCGGAGGCTCCGCAGGTGCGAGCGAAGAATCACGTTGTATCTCTCAGCCTGCATGCAGTGAATGAGAATGGCCGAGACACCTTCGCTTTCAACGGCGCGAGTGTGGCTCCTGTGATACGTGCTTCCCCTGGTGACGTTCTCAAAATCACTTACGTCAACGATCTTCCTGCCAAGTCCTTGGAGACTTGCGCAGTAAATCCCTGCATGGACATGACAAACTTGCATTTTCATGGGCTCACCGTCTCGCCAAAAGCCCTGCAGGATGATGTGCTTGGAATGCTGGCCAGGCCCTGGCCAAGTCTTGCACTACACGGTTGAGATTCCTCGCGATCATCCGCCAGGCCTCTTCTGGTACCACACTCATCCCCATGGCGAGAGTCATCGCCAAGTATTGGACGGAATGTCAGGAGCGATTGTAGTAGAGGGAATGGAACGGTACGTCTCCCAAGTAGGACGCCTCCGTGAGCGTGTGCTTGTGCTCCGCGGCCGTTCCATTGAGCATGATCCGAACGCAACGGAACTCAAGCAGCGTGCTGAAATTCCATCCAAGGGATGTGGAGGAGAAGCCGAAGCAGTTGAGGAAACCTTTACCGTGAATGGAGCAGTTCGCCCGCGAATCGAGATCGCACCTAACGAGCGGCAGTTCTGGCGCATAGTGAACGCCTCGCCCGATCGCTATTTGCATTTGCAACTTGATGGACAGACATTTGAAATCGTAGCGCTCGACGGGATGCCGCTCGCGTACCACGATCCCAAACACCCGACGCGCGTCACCAATCACCTACTGTTGGCACCCGCGGGACGGCTCGAAGCTATTGTTACCGGCCCGCCGCCTGGAACGCATAGCGCTCTGCGCACGCTTTGTGTAGATGCCGGTCCGGATGGCGACCCGCATCCGGAGATGGTACTGGCAGATCTTGTGCAACCCAGTGCCAGTTCAGATCGAGTGCTTGATAAAAATCATGCCATCGATCACCGCCCGCCGGTTTACAAACCGGTAGGCTTTGAGCCGCTGAAGAAGACCACACCGGACTTCATTGGCACGTTCACGGAGGACAAGAGCGGCTTCTACATCAATGGCCGCAAATTTGCGCCAGATGCAATTCCCATGACAACCGCCCGCGTAGGTACTTATCAGCATTGGCGCATAGTCAACCAAACTGCCGAACTGCATCCTTTCCACATCCACCAGGTCCACTTCCTGGCCTATGCGGAAAACGGAATACCGCTCGCGCATCCTGCGTGGCTGGATACCGTCAATGTTCCGTATCGCGGCTCGGTTGATGTCATTTTGGACTTCACCGATCCAGTCATTAAGGGCATGTCGGTATTTCATTGTCACTTGCTGAATCACGAGGACAAGGGGATGATGGCCAAGATTCTGTTCAAGTAGCGCGCGCAGGCCAACGCGAACCACAGAAAAGCCCGCGTGCCCTGGGGTTTGAGCTTACGGCGAAACCCCTTTCTCCAAATCCACAGCCGCAGCGGTCACTTGTTCTGGCCTCCCGAGATCGCGCCAATAATATTCATCGGCACGAAAGCCGAGGATTTGTTCTTCTTGTGCGGCCAGACGAAGATAGACGTTGATAATGGAGAAAGCGCCGTCCTCGCTCATCATCGTGAGCAGGCGAGGGGAGACAACGTGGATTCCGGAGAAGGCCAGCGCTTGCACCTGCGATGACGGTCGCACCAGTTCAGTTGTTCCATCTCGCCCCAGGCGCCGGCCGCAGAGGTGAAGCGCGTGGTCAAACAGCAGGTAGCGGGATGTCTCGCGGTCCTGCACGGCCAATGTGGCCAGCGCCTGGTTTTCCGTATGAAACTTCACCATGCGATTGAGATCGATGGTGCTGATCACGTCCACATTGTGCAAAATGAAGGAATCGTCCTGGCCGCTCGAACCTTCAAGGAAAAAATGCGCTGCCTTCTTCAGGCCGCCGCCGGTGTCCAGGAGCAGATCTTCGCGAGAAATCTCAATTCGCATTCCGAAGTTATCATTCGCCTTCAGAAACTCCACGACCATGTTGGCAAAGTGATGAAGGTTGACGATCACTTCGCGGACTCCAAAAACGCGCAAGCGGGCCAGTGTGATCTCGAGCAGCGTGCGGCCGGCGACTTCCACCAGCGCTTTGGGGCGATGGTCGGTGAGGGGCCGCAGGCGCGTGCCCAGCCCGGCAGCGAGGATCATGGCTTTCATTCGCCCCGCTTCTCCAACTCGCGGTGCCGTAACACAACCTCGATCCCGTTTCTGACCCGCAAATGTTTGGCCAATTGCTCAGCCAGATATACCGAGCGATGCTGCCCGCCGGTGCAACCAAATGACACCATTAAATTCTTAAAGCCACGGCGCTGATACTCACTCACGCTGGCATCTACTAACGATGCGGCGCTGCCGAAAAACAGCTGAACGCTTTCCTGTTGATTGAGATAGTCAATCACCGGCGCGTCTTTGCCGGTCAGCACTTTGAAACGCTCTTCGCGGCCGGGATTGGGAAGGCTGCGACCATCGAAGACGAATCCGCCGCCATTGCCGGTCTCATCTCTAGGGGCGCCATCGCGGTGAAATGAGAAACTGAAAATCCGCACCACCAAGGTTGGTGCACCAGAAGGCACAGCCTGCGGTCCGGCCGGTTCTGTGTCCGAAGCCAGTGCCTGTAATTTCTCGGAGGCCAACATGCCCTGGAACGCCTCCATCAGAGTTGGAAGCGCGATCGGCAGTTCGACATTGTGGAGCAGCCAGCGCAGGTTTTTCAGCGCATACGGAACGCTTTGCAGAAAATGCGCTTTACGCTCATAAAAGCCGCGAAAGCCATAAGCTCCCAGTGCCTGCGTGAGACGCACATAAACGTAGGCGTAGTACTGTTGCATGAATGCGCCACGGTCCAGCGGGACGAAACCGGCTAACTGGTCGAGATAGTAATCGAGCAACTTCTGGCGCAACTCCGGCGGTAAATCGGCCTTGGCGTCGTACAAAAGGGAAGCAGGGTCGTATTGAAGCGCGCCTTTGCGTCCGCCTTGATAGTCCACGAAAAACGGTTCGCCACTGCGCAGCATGATGTTGCGTGACTGGAAATCGCGATATAGAAAATAGTCTTGCTCAGCGCTCAATAGGAACTTCGTCAAGCGCGCGAAATCGTGTTCCAGGGCTTGTTCATTGAAGGGAATGCCAGCCAGCCGGAGGAAGTAATACTTGAAATAATTCAAATCCCAGGCGATGGACTGGCGATCGAACCGGGCACGCGGATAACAAACCTTGTAATTCAAATCGCGGCCGGCTTCTACCTGAAAACGCGGCAGTACGGCCAAAGCCTTGCGATATGCGTCCACTACCGTCAGGGGGATGTCGCCGCCGGCACGGTTTTTCGAGAGAAAATCGAAAAGCGTGGTATCACCCAAGTCTTCTTCGAGATAAGCCCCGTGTGCCAAGTCTTCCACATAGATTTCCGGCACCGGCAGGCCGTGGCGACGAAAATGCCGGGAGAATTCCAGGAATGCGACGTTCTCTTCACGCACGTCATACAAAATGCCAATTGCGCTGATTTGGTCGCGGGCCAGCCGGACGATGCGGCGCCCCGAACCGCCCAGTTGGCCCTGCAGCGGCTGCACTCGCGCCACCCGTGCTTGGAAATGCCGCTCAAACAATTTTTCGAGAACGTCCATGAAGGAGGCAAGCGTCTGCCTCCACCAAGATACCATCGGGCGCGCGAATCAGCGGCGGCTCGAAGCCGCATGGTGAAAATCACTCCCGCGAACTGTTCTTTACGTCCTCGCTGAGAACGATCGCTTCCGCAACCTCTTTCATGGTCTTGCGCTTCTGGCGGCTCTGCCGCTGAATGCTGAGGTACGCCTGCTCTTCGGTTAGGCTTAGATCGCGCTGCAGAATCCCCTTGGCCCGTTCGACCACCTTGCGGGTTTCTAGTCGCTGCGACAAGTCGGAGTTCTCGGTTTCCAGGCGGGCCATTTCGATCTCCGCTCCGGCCAGAAAACCGACCGTAGAAATCAAGCGAATATCGCGAGGGCTGTAAACGTGCGGCTCGCGGTGCTGCAAATTCATCACGCCCACCAGCCGGCCACGCGACAAAAGAGGAACCGACAGAAACGCTCTGGAAAACCACCACCAGCTCGCGGTGCTGGGCGACCCATCCGGTGATGCCCTGGCCCACCCTCAGCTTGAGCCGGTCGAGCAGTTCGTGGTGGGGGTTTTTGGAGGCTCGCAAGATCAAATCCTCCCCTGCGAGGACGTATATAAAGCAGGAATCACACTTAACCATTTCTACTGCAAAATCCAGAATGCGATCGAGCGCCTGATGAAAGCCGTCAGCCGAGGCGATGCGGCTGACAGTGTGGTGCAGAACATCTACATGAGAGTCGTCAACAGAAATTGAAGAGGCCATGACTCCACGCTAGCGACCGCCCTGAACTCTGTCCAATCGCAGTTTTTTATGGAAGGAATAAGGGATTTCGCGTTCCGAAACGGAGTCGTGGCCTGTAAGGGGTTAGCGCAACTTACTCCAGTAACTCGTGTGGTTACCCTAAATGTGCAGCCAGTTGCAGTTTCTGAGCCCAATGACCCATGGCCGATTCATACGAGAACTCCTGTCACATCAGCAGCTTGCGGGAATTTCTCCTATTGGAGTCGAATCTGCTTTGGTAGTAGTACCCGCTGCAGATGCGGAGTTGGGAGTGGGATGGAACCGACACAGAACGTGGCCGTTGCACCAAAGCCCAGGCACACCATGCTTCCGCTACTCGTGGTGTTGTTCCTGATTTCCTATGTTCTGCTCACCACGCTGGTGGTGATGCAGGACCGGACCATTGATTCGCAGCGCAGCCTGATTCATCTTCTGTTCAGCGACAACCTTCGTCTGGTCGCGACCAAGGTGGGCTTGCACCGAGATCAGGCGACTGGCTCGAATCAGAACACGGCAACTGGCCGTGTGCCGAAGCAGACCTCGTCGTCCCAGATCCCGTCAGCTCAGACTCCGTCACCCCAGGCTCAGTCAACCCAGGCTCCGTCAAACCAGGTTTCGGCAACTCAGACTCCGTCCGCCCAGGTTCCAGTAATTCAGGCAAAACCACAGGCCAGTGCGAAATCAGGCCGGAATGCGCGGAAGGCGCAAAAGGCGCTTCCTGCGCGGCCTCCAGTAGAAATGACCGATCCGTCGGATATGCGGCGGGTCTCGATTTCGATCTAGCAGTTGGATGAAGGTAGGCGCATGAACGTCTTTGCAGTTTTGTTGCTGGCTTCACTCCCCGTCCCTCAGGTCCAGTTGCCTGAACTTCAGCGCGCGCGGCCGCAGCCACATTTTGCGCAGTCGGCGCACGTGACTCCGCGCAAAGGCGGAAAGTGGTACTTCGCCCGCACCGGACACGCGGTCTATTGCTTCGGTCCGGTCATGAATATGCCGAGCAACGGCGGCGGAATCGAACGCGTCGCCACTTTCTGCCGCGGCGACCAACTACTGGTGCCGCTGAAGGACTAAGGTCAAGGCTTCAAAAGCCTGCATCCGCCTGCCGTGATATCAGGGCCTTGAGAATCAAGAGCTAGCCACGGATCAACACGGATAAACCCATTTCAAGCTGAATAGAGACATTATCTAGGCCGAATTTGTTCTATCCGTGCAAATCCGCGTAAATCCGTGGCGGGTTTTGTTTTTCCCTCACCCGTTCACAACCGTGGAACGCTCCCGATAGAAATGCATCAGGTCGGTCAGAATTGGCTTCGCGCCTAGTTGGCGGAGTAGCGTGGTGACTTGTCCACGATGATAGGTGCCGTGATTCACCAGGTGCTGCATGGATTGCCAAAGAGGGTTTCGATAGACGCCGAATTTCAGGGTTTTGTATTCCATGATGCGATCCAGGTCAGCCTGCGTCAGCCCGGCAACGAACCCGAGGAGCTTTGATTCCTGTTGCGACCAATGCGCGCGCAGTGCCACAGCAGTGCCCAGCGAAGAAAGATCCGGTAGAGCTGAGGGTGAATTGCCCTGAAAGCGCTCGTGCCAAACCCACTCGGCGCCACAAATGTGAGTCAGCGTATCGCGCAAAGAAGGGAAGCTTGAGCCGAGCGGCCTGATGAATTGGTCATTGGGAAGGCCGGCCGCGGCTTCGCGCGAACGGTGATTGGCCCAAGCGTTGTAATCAAACAGGGAGCGCATTTCTTCCGCTGTCATGGGTTCCTCGAATCGAGATCAGGATAACCTCACGCGCAATCGAATGCCACTCTTGTACGATATTCATGTGCCGAAATTCGAGCGCCACATTTTCATCTGCGGGAACCAGCGTCCGGCAGGACATCCACGGGGATGTTGCGATCCCACAGCCAAGGCTGAGCTGCAGAAGTTGTTCAAGCAAAAACTGGCCGAACGCGGGCTGAAGGGCCGAGTGCGCGCCAACCCATCAGGATGCTTGGATCAGTGCGAGCACGGGCCGAACCTCGTGGTCTATCCCGAGGCGATCTGGTATGGCGGAGTCACTTTGGCTGATGTGGATGAAATCGTGGACTCGCACATTGTCGGCGGCCGTCCGGTGCAACGCCTGATACTGAAGGACGAGTGTTTGAACACCGCAAGCTGTGAGCACAAGGCAAAGCCCATGTCTGCTAAGTGAAGCATTCTCCGAGCTATCTAGCCCACAGTCATTTCTGCGCGCCGGATTTTGGCGCGAAGACTACGCTGCGCGCCGAATCTCGGTTGGAACAAACCAGGTTGATCGCCATCAGCAGCAGCCACGCGCTGGCTAGGTATGCTCCCAGCTTGGTCCAACTGGTGATGACCAACAAGCCGAGTATTATTTCCACCACGCCTGCGACCAGCGTGAATTGATGGCTGTGGCCGCCAAGCATGCGTTGCGCCATCGGGCTTAAGTACTGGTCCCAGTTGGTCAGCAGGTGAAAGAACTTGTCCAGGCCCGCGAGAACGAGATTGAGAAAGAAAGCAATCCGCAGAGCCCACCATGCAGTATTCGTTTGATCGCTCATGCAGGACCTCCATCGAGCGCAAGTGTGCGCGATAACCGGGAAGTCAGATGCGGAAATGGCATCGGTAGTTGGGCAGAAGCCGGACGGCGTTATGTCGTTGATACTTAGATACCTATATGACAAGCAGCGTTAGAGGTCAGGGATGTGGCTTTTCGGCCGGAATGGATGTCGGCCGCCGTCCATGCGCTGCGGCCCCGGCCAGGCTGTTGGCCTCCGAATTGTGCTCGCGCCGAATGTAGGAGATGGTGAAATTCAGGGAGCGCGCCAACTTCCGGCAGACCCAGTTCAGGGAATAAAGGCGCGAGCTGCGACAGTTGTATTGACCTGTCATCTGCCGGACTACCACTTGGGAGTCGGAATAGACATGCAGCTTCCTGGCCTTCAAGGTCACGGCACATTGCAGAGCCTCGAGCAGCGCCAGGTACTCAGCGACATTGTTGTCCTGTCGCCCGATCCATTTGCCAATCGTGATCCTGCCGCTCTCCGATCCTTCAATCACGACTCCAACACCCGCCGAGCCGGGATTTCCCAACGATCCGCCGTCAACGTATGCAACAAGATCAAACATCTGGCTGTTCTCCACCTAACAACACCATGCTTAAGAATATCTCCGGCGTCAAGATGTTTGAATGGTTCATCTTGCAATGTGCTCAAACTCTCATGCACTGTGGAAGGTGCTGTGGAAAACGCGGGATGAATTCATTCGCTATTAATAAGGGTAACCAGGGCAGCAGATTACGTCCTGTGGAATTCCCTGTGGGAATCGCGGTCGTTGCACCAATAGCGGGCATTGACAATGTCAACCGAAATGTTAAGGTTGCTCCCGTCGACGGTTGAAAGGGTTGGCGAAAATAAAAAGTTGCCAGTCCGAAGTAAGCCGAGTGATCCGCCAACCGGGGCAACCCGGAGGGCAGCCAGACCCGAAAAAACCGACTGGCTCTGCGAGGAACAGTTGGGGTTTGGAACTGCGAAAGCAGTGATCGCATCAGGGGTCGTGACGGTACATGCCTCCACGTTGTTGGCTCCCTCGCAGGAGCTGGCGACTAGAGCATAACCAATGTCACGGCCCTTTTAATTTTCCCCCCACTCCTTCTTTCCGCGTGTGTTTCCGGCAATTCTGGTTTGTTTCCTTTTTTCAAAATCATTTGTGGGTAACCGTTGCAAAGGGGTATGACGTTCCCTGTCCACCCGCCTTTCAGCGGTTTGCACACAAATTGCGAGACAGTGCGGGGAGACTGGATGGTAGGCGCGGCAGGAATCGAACCTGCAACCGCCGGATTAGAAATCCGATGCTCTATCCGTTTGAGCTACGCGCCCTCGCGAGGACTGGAGCCATTTTACTGCATCCGGCGCTCGTCACAGAATGCGAGGACGCGTTCTCAATTACCAACGATAATGGTCAGCGGCGGTCGTCGTCGCGGTCGTGATCACGGTCCCAGTCGTAGTGGTGGTCCCAATCGTGTTCCGTGCGCCACTCGTGCCGATTAGGGTCATACCAGGCGTGGGTCTCCTCCCAGCAGCGGTTCCACGTCTCATTTAATTTGGCCTTGGCCTCTTCCGCCTTCTGGCTGTGCTTGCCGTGCTCGCGAATCTCGTGGCGATAGTGGTCCTCCGCTTTTTCGACACGCTGCTGGCAGCGGCTCCGTCCGTCGTCTGCCACTGCTTTCGGCGGGGCTGCTAACAGCAGAGCTGTGCCGACGGCGAAAGCGGCGACCGCACCTGTAAACTTCAGAGTTTTCATTTCAAAGGCCCTCCTGACTCACGATTCTTACGATTTCTGATTTCAGATAGGCCGGGGTACGTGGAGGGTTGCTCCTACCCCAACCCGGAAAAACCTGTAGGAGGGACTAGAATTGTTCCGTGGGGACATCCGCGGTTTCGAGTATGCAGAAAGTTGAGTTTCGGCCGCGACGGTTCCTCCGTGGCGGACACGTTCAGACCATTGCCAGCTTTTTGCTTCCGCGGCAATTTTCTCTCGCAAAATATAGTGAAGAAGAGCGGTTGATCGAGGTTGAGCCGGGGATCCGGGTGCTCTGTCACTGCCACTGGCAGGCAGAGCGGCGAACGGCGCTCACCGTGATCGTGGTGCATGGGCTCGAGGGGTCAAGCGAATCGAAATACATGCTGGGGATCGCGGAGAAGGGGCTGGCGGCAGGCATGAACGTGATTCGCATGAACCAGCGCACCTGCGGCGGCACCGACGGGCTGGCGCCCACGTTCTACCACTCCGGGCGCTCGGCCGACGTTGCGGTCGTGGCAAAGAATGTTGTGCAGCAGGATGGCATTTCCCGCTTTGCGCTGTGCGGCTTCTCAATGGGTGGCAATCTGGTGTTGAAGACCGCGGGTGAGTGGGGAAGCGCGGGGCCGCCGGAGTTCGCCGCCGTGGCTGCAGTTTGTCCAGCGATGGATCTGGCGGCGTCGGCGGATGCGCTGCACTCGCCTGCGAACTGGCT
>WNFC01004080.1_pt1 | contig 18030 bp, 20 predicted proteins | sample 5400541 | NCBI WGS metagenome assembly WNFC01 (sample SAMN13153342, study PRJNA577476) | soil metagenome | isolation source: 120 cm saprolite under Douglas fir tree site 2 hole 2 replicate 1 | place: USA:California | collected 2015-04-18
CCGATCCTCGGTCTCTACGGCGGTGCCGATCCGGGCATCCCCGTTGCTCAGATTGACGCGATGCGCACCGCCCTCAAGGCCGCGGGGAAGTCCTCGGTGATTGTCGTCTATCCCGATACTCCTCACGGCCTCAACGCCGATTATCGTCCGAGCTATCGGCCGCAGCAGGCCAGGGACGGTTGGCAGCGGATGCTCGTATGGTTCAAGCAGCACGGCGTCGCCTGACCCGGGCACGCACGTTTACCAAGGCCGCGCTGGGACTCCGCTTGCCGGCATGCCGTCTAGGCAGGCGCCTTGCCTTCGGGCCAGCTCGGCACGTCGGCATCGAGCGGTACTTTTGCCGTTTTAAGATAGCCGGCGATCATGCGCCAAAAACCAGCAACTAGCAGAAGTTCGACCAATTCCTCGTTGGAGAAGGCCTTCTGCAAGGTTGTCCAGGTCTCCGCCGATACTTCCGAATTATCCAGTAGCTCATCCGCCATTCGAATTACGGCGCGGTCGGTTTCGCTGTACGCACGACAATTGCCCGGTTCGCGCACGCCCAGGATTTCCTCATTGCTCATCTTGAGATCGCGCGAGACCCTCACGTGCTGACAAAACTCGTACTCCGACCGCGTGCGCCAGCCATTGCGCAGAATCACCAGTTCGCGCGCTCGCGCGTTGACCGTGTTATGGAACATCAGCGTGCGCAGCAATTCGGCGACGGCGCCCGCGGCGCGGCTGTTATGCAGCATCACGCGGAAGGCGTTAAGGCTGGCAAATCGTTCGTCGAGCCCGACCTCCTTGCCCCGTCGGATTGCCTCGTCTACCGGCAGCAGTGGTATCATGCTTATATCCTCAGCCGGATTTTTTAGCCGAGGCTCGAGAGAATTGCTATGGCGCGCGTGGGATTTTGCTCAATGAGAAGGCGGTTCTCGCACGAGACTTTAGTTTTTGAACGGGTGGCACAGGCTTCAGCCTGTGTCCTGGTCCGGAAGGAAGACAAAGATACAGGCTAAAGCCTGTGCCACTGAAGATTGGACAGCGCAATGAGCGACCTCAAATTGCCATGATGCGTGTGGAAAGGCTATACGCAAGGCCGACTCGAATGAAGATCGCGCGCCTCATCCGAAATGAGCGCGCATGGCTAATCGCGCTCCTCGCCATGCTCTGCGGATGCACTGCAGTCAATCCGATGACGGCGCTAAGCCCACCGCAAACCGCCCAGGAGCAGGCGCAGGAAATTGAGCCGATGCTCGACACCGCGGGCTTCCAGTCGCTACATGTCTCGAATCCTGAGCAGAAGAATCGCCTTAAGGCGTTGCCTCCGATGAAGTTGGGCTATTATCTTGACCAACATGGCGCAGCGAACTACTGGCTGGCTGATCCGGACTACTGTGGATGCCTCTTCCATGGCGATGAGGCCGCCTATGAACGCTATCAACTGCTGAAAAAGGATAATCAGACGGCTGAAAATGATCGGCAGGCATTGCAGGCGCAACGCTCTCAGCAGCCGTTCGAGCCATGGGGCCCGCCTGGATTCGGCCCTGGTGTGGGTTTCGGCTTTGGCCCGGGGACTGGGTTTGGCGGCGGCTTCGGATTCTCGCTCTGATCTGTCCTTGGGACTCCTGACTGACGAGGTTAACATCAAGTTATGACGGCAAGTGAGCCGCCGCGAACCGTAGTAGTGACCGGTGGTGCCGGCTTCATCGGCTCGCATCTGGTCGACGCGTTGGTTGCAAGAGGTCTGCGTGTGCGGGTAGTCGATAATTTCACCACCGGCCGGCGTGAGTCGTTGAATCCTGCCGCCGAATTGCTCACGGCCGACATCCGCGATGCGACGACATTGCCTCCAGCCTTCGCCGGAGCCGATTGCGTTTTCCACACCGCGGCATTGCCACGCGTGATGGTTTCTATCGAGCATCCGGTGGAAACGCATATGACCAACGTGGTCGGCACGCTCAACGTGCTCGTCGCCGCGCGCGACAGCGGGGTCCGCCGCGTGGTCTATTCAGGTTCTTCGTCGGTTTACGGCGATCAGCCGATTCTGCCCTTGACAGAATCGATGGCGCCGAATCCGCTCAATCCTTATGCGTTGCAAAAGCTGACTGGCGAACAGTACACGCGCATCTTTCACAAGCTGTTCGGCCTCGAAACCGTAACCTTACGCTATTTCAACGTGTATGGGCCGCGGATGGCGACCGAGGGCGCCTACGTGACTGTGCTTAGCGTGTTTCTGCGCCAGAAGCGCGCCGGCGAGCCGCTCACGATTTACGGCGACGGCGCCCAGACGCGCGACTTCACCCACGTCGACGACGTGGTGCGCGCCAATTGCCTGGCGATGGAGGCGCCGGCCGCCGACGGACGCGCGATCAATATCGGCCGCGGCCGTAACTTGAGTGTCAACAGAATTGCCGAGCTAATCGGTGGCCCAACAGTGCATTTGGCGCCCCGCCCGGGTGATGCCCGCCATACCCTGGCCGATATTTCGCAGGCACGCGAAATTCTGGGCTGGGAGCCTGAAGTGGCAACTGAAGACGCGGTACGCGAGCTCGTCCGGCTTCATCAATGATAGGACCTAGTGGGCTGTAACATTGAAATCGGTATCACTGGAAATCCCTCCCCCTGACCAGGGGGAGGTTAGGTGGGGGTCGTCCGGCTTCGTTTCGATACGACAGTCCACTAGTCTCGACGTGGCGTTCCGCAAGGATGGAGTCGCTGAATGAGGCCCTGCTGCAAGCGCGACCCGCTGTTTGGGATTGCCGCGGGCATTACGTGAGACGACCAGCGTTTGAAGAACGTGGCCGTGATTTCACCGATTTGCGCCCTTCGCCTCCGCCAGTGGCCGTTTGTGAGCCCTCCAACGACGCGGCGAAATCGCGCGCGGACACGATCCGCGTGCTCCGGTGACCGACAAGCGCAAGCAGCCCGCTCTTGTCGCCTGTCACCAGATAATCGGCTTTGCCCGACTCGGACAAGGCCAGGAGAAAATCATCGGTAGGATCGATGGGGCGTTCGACGCGCGGCAGCTTGTCAACGGTCTCGGCAAGTTCTCTCAGTTGGTTGATGAGGCGGCCAGCCTTATAGGGTCTGATGCGCGCGGCGAGGGCCGGCTTATGCAGCGTAGCCCGCAGTTCATCGAGCTGCTCCGCGCAAGTCAGGAGCTTGAAATAACCCTCGTGCCAGGCCCGATAGATCGCGGCCGGATGTCCGGTCTGGATCAAAAGAGCGGACACCAAAATATTGGTGTCGAGCACCACGCGCATCAGGCTTTTTCAGCCTTCCGTTTGGCACGCCGTTCCGCCCGAACTTCGCGCACGGTGTCGTCGATAAGGGCCTGCAATTCTTCGGGATCGCTATCTGCATTGTGCGCCTTGATGTACTGAATGGTGCGATGAAAAATGTGAGCGCGGACAGCCTCCTCGATGAATTTCGAGAGATCGCCCTTTTTCATCCCTTGGGAGCCCAGAAAGGTTCGCAACGTGAGATCGGTTTCCTTCGAGACCTTGATATTCCAACGGACCGCTTCTTCCTGCATCTGAACACCTATACAGTTAGGTAGATAAACACCTGCTGGTACTCTAGACCGGAACTGCCCAAAACTGAAGGGGATTCATTCTAGAGGCAGGCTCGGCCCATGTCGCAGAGCGACAGAATGGGCAAGCCGCCGGCGCAGTTTCAGAAATAGACGGCGAGAAGCGCGGCAATCCTGGCGGGTTCTCGCGCCGCGATGCGGACGGTTTTCACCCGCGCGGTATGGCCCCGGATTATCGTGACCGCCGAACGTGGGGTGCCGAGCAGGTCTGCCAAGAACTCGATTAGTTCCTCGTTCGCGCGGCCTTTCGATGGCTGAGAATTAAGCGCGATTAGCAGCCCACGTGGCTCCCCGCGTAATACGCGGCGATGCGCGGAACCCGGCTTCGCGACCACCTGAAGGCTAACAAAACCCTCGCCGCTGACGAGCCCCGGGCACTGCCCGCTCGCCGCGCCACTTCGAATCATCAGACCGAGGCCAGGAGGAGCGCCAGTCGGGGTACAGCCCACTGACTTAGAATCTGAATGACGACGATGACGACGATCGGCGATAGATCGATTCCGGAGAAAATCACCGGCAAATGCTCGCGAACGAAATCGAATACCGGTTCGGTTAGGTTGTAGATCAAACGAACAATGGGATTATACGGATTCGGTTCGATCCATGTTAGTACGGCCGAAATAATCACGATCCAAAAGTATACCCAAAGCAAACTTTGGATGATGTTCGCAATGACGAACGGAAGGGGTTCGTAGGGCACGACTGCGATTCTTCTCCACGTGTTTTCGGAGCGGAACGGGCGGCCGTACCGCTAGCAGGCTGAGGAAAAAGCCTTCCGCAGCCTGCTTTCCCTCTCTGTAATCTCCCCCATAGGGGAGAACTAAAGGAAGCCGGTTTTATCGCAGGGTACGGAAAGATTTTTCATCAAGAAATAGGTTTTTTCCGTACCCTGCTAGCGGCCGAGTTCGCGTGAGCGTTCGGCGGCTGCGTGCAATGCGCCCGCTACCATATCAGAAAAGCCCGACTCGTCGAACTTATGCAAGGCGGCTTCCGTGGTACCGCCAGGTGAGGCTACCACTCGAATCAGTTGGCCGGCATCCAGCTTCGATTGCCGCATGTTGATCTCGGCACCGCGAATCGTCTTCAGCGCCATTCGGAGCGCGAGGTCAGCCGGCAACCCTTCGGCCACACCCGCGTCGGCCATCGCCTTGGCGAACAGATACACGTACGCCGGGCCGCTTCCGCTCAGCGCAGTCACCGCGTCCAGCATGGTTTCGTCCTTGAGCGCGACCGCGTCGCCGACCGCGTTGAAAATTTTGAGCGCGAAAGTCTCGTCAGCCCGGCTCGCTGCCGCGGCCCGCACGATAGCCGCCATCCCTTCGCCGACCATCGCTGGCGCGTTGGGCATCACTCGGATAATGCGCGCGTGGGGACCGAGTGCAGCGCTGAGCCGTGCGATGGTTATACCGGCGGCAATCGAGATGAAAAGCCGCTCTTCCAGCGCCACCGATCCTAACGGCTGCTTCTGCGCCCTCGTCTTGCCAAGGCGCAGTTTCGCTTTTCTGCCCGGCGAGGCTTGTAAGCTGGTAAGTTGGTCTCCGGCTTTGAGTTCTGCCAGCACCTCATCGATATTCTGTGGCTTGACGGCGATCAGCAGCGCGCGCGCGCCGCGCACCACCTCGCTGTTAGTGCCGGTTACGTCGATCTTGAAAATTCTTTTGAGCCGCTGCCGCCGGTGCCGGTCGACGTCGGAGGCAATCAAGTCGGAGACGGCAAACACCCGTCGAGCGAGGAGTCCCCGAATTAGGGCCTCCGCCATATTGCCGCCCCCAATAAAACCGAGCTTTTTCATTTATTTCACTGCCCAGCAATGTGTGCGGGACGGGTTCGATTAAGAGCCAGCGCCTTATTATCGCTCACCGAAAACGGCGCGGCCCACGCGCACGATAGTGGCGCCTTCCAGGATTGCAGCCTCGAAATCGTCGGTCATTCCCATCGACAACTCGGACAGTGCGAGCCCGGTGGCGGCCGCAAGCTTGTCGCGGAGCTCCCGCAGTTCACGGAAAAACTGCCGCGCCGCTTCCGGAGCGGCCGTCACAGGAGGAATCGCCATTAACCCTTGAACATCGACCTCGCCGCGCATGGCATTTATAAGCGCCTCGGCGTTTTGTGGCCAAATGCCGCTTTTTGAGGTCTCTTGCGCCAGATTGATTTCGACCAGCACCGGCATCGGTGGCGACCGATGTAAACGAAAGAGCGCGGCTGCCAACCGCTGATTATCCAATGTCTGGATCAGGTCAAACGTCTCAATCGCGGCTCGAGCCTTGTTAGTCTGGAGATGCCCGATCAGATGCCATCGAATGTCGCGTTGGCTCAGCGCAGTGCGTTTGCTGACCGCCTCCTGCACGTAATTTTCACCGAAATCGCGGGCCCCGGCAGTAAAAGCCGCGGCTACCGCAGCCGGCGGCTGGGTCTTACTGGCAAGCACCAGGCGGACCGATTCGGATTCGCGCCCTGCGAGCCTGACGGCGTCAGCGATCCGGCCGCGCACCTGTTCGAGGCGATCGGCAATTTCACGCGCGGTCAACATCGATAACGTACCTAGCTATGCTTTGGGCAAAACTCCCAAACGCGCCACCGCCGCGAGCACCTCGTGCAACGGCAATCCCATCACGTTATCGCGCGAGCCCACGACCATCGCAATAAAGTCCGCGCCTTTTCCCTGAATTCCGTATGCCCCGGCCTTGTCCAGTGGCTCGCCGGTAGCGACATATTCGTCAATTTCGGTATCGCTTAGTGGGCGAAAAGTAACCTGGCTGATGATAGGTTCCGCCTCAATGATGGCGTTGGCGGAGGACAACGCGTAAGCGGTTACCACAGTGTGGCTTGTGCCTGACAGCGTTGCGAGCATTCGGCGCGCTTCATCTTGGTCATTCGGTTTGACGAGAATCTTATCATCACAAACGACTACGGTGTCGGCCGCGAGCACGAGCGCATCTGGAACCCTCGCGGAAACACTGAGCGCCTTCTCGCAAGCAATTCGCAGCGCATAATCGCGGCCGGACTCGCTGTCGGCGCGCGTCTCGTCGATCCCGCTTTCGATTATGTCAAAGCGCAGGCCGGCCGCGCAGAGCAGCGCCTTGCGCCGCGGTGACCCCGAAGCCAGAATCAACCTGATCGGACACATAGACACACCAATTTATACTTACGCTCGTCCACTATAAATCAGGCGAAACTCGGATAAGAATGCACTGCTGGTAATCCGAATGGCGGAAACTGAGACCGACCCGATTGAAGCATCTCACGCAGTGAGCTAACCAATTTGCGATGCAATCTCTCCGTTGGGCTGTGGTCCTCCTGGGACTCTTAATCGTTGCCGCTATGGCCGGCGAGCGGACGTCCCTTTTGCGCTTGAATGATACTCCGAAACCGGAACGATGGCTGTTCTCCGGTCCTGAATTGGCACAACGTCTGCCTTTCGAGCGCAATAAGATCGAGCCAATCGATCCCAAAGCAGCATTTGCGGAAGGCTATCAGGCATACATGCATCACGACCTCATTGCGGCCATCGGCCGCATGCGGTTGGCGGCCTCGCAACTTCCTGAGCTGGCCGATTACGCATTTTTCTACCTCGCTTCGGCAGAACGCGACAATGGCGACAGCCAGGACGCGGCCGACGATTTTCGCCGGGTCACGCTCTCCTATCCACAGAGCGTATGGTTCGACGCTGCGAATCTGGAGTATGCGCGTTTGGAACTTAAACTTGGGCATCCGGACTACGCACTGGCGGCTGCAACCCGGCTCGCCGATACAACCAGCGACCCGGCGCTGGAGCAGAACGCTCGACTTGCGATGGCCTCGGCGTTGCTCGCCACGAATTCATGGCGCGACGCTTACAATCAAGCCCAAATAATCCGGCAGAAGTTCCCCACCGGCCAAGCCGACTCGCCAGCACGCCAACTGGCTTATGCGACGCTGCAGGCACATCCGCAAGCCAGTAACGCGCCGCCGCTTGAATATCATCGCACCGAGGCGGCCCTGCTGTTGCGCGAGGGTCAGGATAAGGCCGCATTTAATCAAATTCGAGCGGCCATGGCACTGCAGCCGCCACGCTCCATCCAGGTCGAACTTACGTGGTTTTCGGCACAGGCTTCGCGTGGTCAGCCCGACAGAATGAAGGTCGAGTTGCAGCACTATCTCGAACTGGCACCGCTAGGCGCCGAAGCAGCGAGAGCGTTGAACGGGTTGGCCCATCTGTACTGGCATGAGAACGACACGCAGAGTACGCGGCTCTACTTTCAACGTTTGCTGCGGGAATTTCCACACGACGAGCTCGCACCCACGGCGATGTTTGAGATTGGCCGGACCTATGAAGAGGACGGCAATCTGCAATCCGCCCGTCTGGCGTATTTGGACTTGGTCGGCCGCTATCCGGGAACGGAAGCGGCCGCTGATGCCCGTTTCCGCACTCCCTTCATGCTCTACATGCTCAGGCGCTACGAGCAGGCTGCCACCGAGTTCAGCGAGTCACGTGCGCGCGCAACGACATCCACGGCGCGCGACATGTTTGCCTATTGGCAAGCGCGCGCGCTGGAGAATAACGGCAAGGAAGTTGAATCGCGGCAGCTTCTAGAGAGTTTGGCATTCAGCACCGGCAGTAATTACTACCCTACACTCGCTGCAATGCGAGTAAACCAGAACGGCGGGGTATTGCCCGCCGCATCCGCAGCCGATCTGGTGGCTGGCGTGGTGCCCACGGCCGACGGTCCAACTCAATTCCACCTGACGCGTATCGCCGCACTCCGCGCTCTCGGACTTCGCGAACTTGAGACGGCCGAATTGCGCGCGATCGAAGACCATATCGGCGGCGCTAGTGAGCTGCGAAAGTTTGTGCTGGCGGAGCTGCAGAGCGCGGGCGACTGGTTCGATGCGATTCAGATGGCAATTCGGATGGCGGCCCGCGGCGAAATTGATCCGGCAACCGCGGAACGTATCCGCTACCCTCGCGGATTCTGGGCTTTGGTGGCTGCCGCGGCGGGCCGTAATCAGCTCGACCCGTACTTAGTAGCGGCACTGATACGACAGGAAAGTCTCTACAATCCACAGGCCCGCTCAACTTCGGATGCGCGCGGCCTGATGCAGCTCCTGCCCGGTACGGCAAATCGCTATGCTGTAGCCGCCGGAATAAGCGCGTCGCCCTTTGACTTGTATGATCCCAATATCAGTATTCAGCTTGGGACGGTCTACCTGCACGAGCTGATGGGCATGTTTGGTGGTGACATCTTCAAAGTTGTGGCGGCCTATAATGCCGGCGAGCACTCAGTCTTTCAGTGGAATGCCAGATATCCGGGGGACGACGATCAATGGGTCGAGAATATCGGTTTTCGCGAAACCCGGGATTATGTCAAAAAAGTAATTGGGGGGATGCGCGAGTATCGCCTGCTATACGGGTCCCGGTCCGCCACCTCCACCTCAACCCCTACGCAACAATCGCCGGGATAGATGTCGGTGAGGATTTCCTCGATATCGCCACGGTTGCTCCGGAGAGCCAACATCTAAGCTTGACACGGCTCAACCTGCGCGATACCGCGAGCACTCCAGGCGGAAACCCACAGCAATCAAAACCCGATACGAACGCGATCGCTTTGTTGGGCGCAATGCTGGCGGACAAGGTGCCCCAGCTTCACCACGCAACCGTACTGGTCGACTCACCGAGATGGCCCCGCGACCTGAATTGGTCGAAGGCCAGTAACGGAGGCCGCGGCGGCCGCAGCGAGCAGACGAGTCTGCGAGATGCGAATAAAACAGGAGTGGCCGCCGCCACGCGTTCTCATCGCAGTCGCGAGATTGACGATGGCCTCCGCGTTCTGGTGTTCAGGCTGCGCGAGTCGGGAGCAAATTCCGCACTGACGGCTTTATCGATGTTTCCGACCCCGCCAATGCGCTATTTCGGCGCACATGTGAACAGCGCCACCTGCAAACCACATCTGCGTATGCTCGGGCAGACCCTTTTCGGCGCGAGCCTGAATCGCGACTATGGCCCGCCATCGGGCGGCATCTTTACTCGGTTCATGATTGCGGGTTTTGCGACCTATCGGGCCCTGGAGACTATCGGCGCCGAAGCCTACGAATGCTATCCCGACCTCCAATTCAGGCTGTGGTGCCGCCATCACCGATTATTTTCCAAAAATTCAACCAGCGGCAAAGCGGCCGCGCTTGCATCGCGCATTCGCGTGCTATCCGCCTTGGCTCGCAGACTAGGTGTCAGCGGCTTTCGACAGATTCGGCGGCTCGATGAGGCGGATGCCGCGATCCTCGCGTTGAGCGTCATCGCCGCACGAAAGCGCGGCGAAACCCTCATTTTCGAAAATTCCCGTGAAGGCCGTTTCATGGTGGCGTTGGACGAGCCGGAGGCTCAACGCCTTGAGGAAGGTTATGCGTATGATGCCGCGCTGACTGATTCTCTCCACGGTGGGCTGAGCTGACTGAGGAAGCGCCTAGTTGAAACCTGGACAAACACGGAAAAGGCCGATTCAAATTCGAAGCGGTCGTGCCTCTCATGAACGCTTCGACGGTTGACCCGCGGTATGATTGCTTGAAAAGTTATGGACACGTCCGGAAACACTCTCGTCGAAGCGCAGCAGGGCCGGTGAGCCGAAACCGGGTGACCCATGCCGCGCCTGAGCTGAGTCGAAGGGTCAGGAGTCCGCGGCTGCGCACTGCCAAGCTTTAGCGGAGCGATAAAAAAGAGGAGACGTCTTACACATGCTCAACTCCCGTAACTGGTTCTATGCGGCAATCGTGGCAGCAGGCGCGTTTGCCGGCGGTCTAACCGCAATGCAATTCGCGCCTGGGGAAGCTTTGGCCGCGCGCCACCGCAACCCTCGAACCCTAACTGCCGAAGAGTTCCAATTGGTCGACCAAAACGGCGATAAACGGGCATCGTTGCAAGTGACGCCGCGTGGAATGGCCGATCTGATGATGTTCGATGGCGAGGGCAACGACCGCGCCGAGTTTCGCGTCGCCCGCGACGGAAGCTCGTCGCTGGGTTTCTATGACAATAAAGGCACACGGCGAGTGTTGCTCGGCGAGGCCTCCGGAGGTCGCAATGGCATTGCGATTTACGACAATGCCGGACGCCAACTCGCAAGTCTTTCAGTCGCGCCCGACAATCAGGCCAGTCTGACCCTCTACGACGCCGGCAGTGGACGGGCACGCGCGGGCCTGGGCGTCGCCGCCAACGGCGAACCCGCACTAGTCCTCTTCGACCAGCAAGGCCGCGACCGGGTTGAAGTCCACGTCAATCAGAATGGCTCACCAGGGATCGCGCTGGCCGACGCAAATGGCAAATCGACCGCAGGACTGCCGGTGCATGAGGCCACTACGACGGGACAGCAGCAGTAAACATCCAAAATGGGCGGAAATTCAGCCTTGGGCGAGATTGATTCAGAGGAGGGAAGATCGATCATGCAGTCCGTTGCTTCCAAATTAATCGCCGTCGCTGTCGTGTTGGTGATGCTGTTCGCGGTCGCCGGATGTTCCGGCCAACCGTTGAGCACACGTGAAAAGGGTACCGGAATTGGCGCGATAGCCGGCGCCGCGACCGGCGCAATAATTGGCGCCGCGGTCGGTGCTCCCGGAGCAGGTGCTGCCATCGGAGGTGCGCTGGGGGCCGGCGGCGGATTTCTCATCGGCAATGCCCTGCAAAATCAGCAAGTGCAAACGCAGCAGACTCAGACCCAAATTCAATCTCAGCAGCGAGAGATCGAACAGCAGCGGCGTGAAATCGAAGGTCTAAAGCAACAGCAGGAAGTCGAATAAGCGGCAGCGCTTCGGCGCGCAGACGAACCCTCGGAACTTAGCGACTCCCCGACTCGGCACGCTGCCTGTTAGCGCTGAGCGCTCGGCCACAACAAACGGAAATCGGCGGAGGCCCCAGCATCCGCCGATTTCGAAATCACACGTGGGGCAGGGCCGCAACCGCGATTACATCATCCCGCCCGGAGGCATCGCCGGGGCAGCCTGCTTCTCTTCGGGCTTCTCCGCCACCATGCATTCCGTCGTGAGCAGCAGGCTCGCAACGGAGGCGGCATTCTGCAATGCGGTGCGCACCACCTTGGTCGGATCGATTATGCCGGCCTTCATCAGGTCCTCGAATTCCTCGCTCGCGGCATTAAAACCGAAAGGACCTTTGTTGTTCTTTACCTTGTCGACCACCACCGAGCCTTCCCACCCGGCATTGGTCGCGATCCAGCGGCACGGATCCTCAAGCGCCTTGCGCACGATATTGACGCCGACCTTCTCCTCTTCGCCATTGCGCAGGCTCTCGAGCCCACTCAAACAACGGATTAGAGCAACGCCGCCGCCGGGCACCACGCCTTCTTCAACCGCCGCGCGCGTCGCATGAAGTGCATCCTCAACCCGCGCCTTCTTTTCCTTCATCTCGATTTCGGTTGCCGCGCCGACACGGATGACGGCCACGCCGCCGACCAGCTTGGCCAGCCGCTCCTGCAGCTTCTCACGGTCGTAGTCCGAGGTGGTCTCTTCGATTTGTGCGCGGATCTGCTTAATGCGGCCTTCGATGTCGGCCTTTTTGCCTGCACCGTCGATGAGCGTGGTGTTGTCTTTGTCCACGACGATCCGCTTGGCGCGGCCGAGATCATTGAGTGTGACGTTCTCGAGCTTGATCCCAAGTTCCTCGGCGATAACCTTGCCGCCGGTCAGGATCGCGACATCTTCGAGCATCGCCTTGCGCCGATCACCGAAACCTGGCGCCTTAACCGCGGTGCATGCGAGCGTACCGCGAATCTTGTTGACCACCAACGTCGCCAGCGCCTCCCCCTCCACGTCTTCGGCGACGAGCAGGAAGGGTTTGCCGGTCTTGGCAATCGCCTCGAGGATGGGAAGGAGGTCCTTCATCGAGGAGATCTTCTTCTCGTGAATCAGGACGTAAGCGTCCTCGATCTTTGCTTCCATCCGCTCCGGATCAGTCACGAAGTAAGGCGACAGGTAACCACGGTCGAACTGCATACCCTCGACCACCTCGAGCGTGGTCTCAAGCCCTTTCGCTTCCTCGACCGTAATAACGCCCTCTTTGCCAACTTTCTCCATCGCTTCGGCGATTATGTCGCCGATGGTTGAATCGTTATTGGCCGAAATCGTGCCGACCTGAGCGATTTCGCGGCGATCTTTGGTCGGCTTCGAGAGATTCTTGAGCTCAGCCGTGACTGACTCGACAGCGCGGTCGATACCCCGCTTCAGTGACATCGGGTCATGGCCGGCCGCTACCATCTTGATGCCTTCAGTATAAATCGAGCGGGCGAGCACCGTCGCTGTGGTGGTACCGTCGCCAGCGACATCGGAGGTTTTCGACGCCACCTCCTTGACCATCTGGGCGCCCATATTCTCGAACTTGTCTTCAAGCTCAATCTCTTTGGCGACAGTCACGCCGTCCTTGGTCACGGTCGGCGCGCCGAAGCTCTTTTCGAGCACCACGTTGCGGCCTTTGGGTCCCAGGGTAACGGTTACCGCATCGGCCAGAACATTGACCCCCTTGAGAATTTTCTCGCGGGCCTCCTGTGAAAATCTAACTAATTTTGCAGCCATGCCAATTAATCTCCTTGATTACGGTGCTCACTTCGTGGATGACATACTCAATGCGGCTGAGAGCTTAACCTTCGAGCACCCCAAGAATATCGTCCTCACGAAGAATCAGATGCTCTTCGCCTTCGAGTTTGATCTCACTGCCGGCGTACTTGCCGAACAGAATACGATCGCCAGCCTTCACGTCCGGGGTGAGCAACTTGCCGTCTTCGGTCATTTTGCCTTTGCCGACCGCCACCACCCTCCCCTCTTGGGGCTTTTCTTTGGCGGTGTCCGGAATGATGATTCCTCCCTTGGTCTTTTCTTCCTCCTGAATGCGCTTGACGAGGATTCTGTCTCCTAATGGTCTGATGTTCATAAATCAGCACCCTCCTTAACTTTTGCTGCTGGATAAGCCCCGGGGTTTAGTTTCCCGGGCGGTAAGCTAACCACAATTTCCGATTGGTCAATTGGCACTCGTCAATTTCGAGTGCTAATGGAAGATTACGCAGAGAGGCCCCCTAAAACAAGTGGGCTGCTGGCGCGAAGCACCGCCAAGCTTCGCTCTATTTTGCCAATGCCTTCGTCAGTAGATGCGGCTGGTCCAGAACCCCTCATTTGCTTGGCCTCACTCCACCGTTGTTTGCTTAATTTTCGCCATCGGAGGTCGTCGGATTGGATGTCAAGACTGCCAATTCGGAAGCATCAGCCGCCCGACAAAAAAATCGGCTGCGGGAATCATTCTCCGCAGCCGACATGAAAGTCAGAGCTGCTCGGTCACTTCACGTACAGAAAAATTCCTTCGTACACGACTGCTGGTTTGTCGGAGCCGACCACCTGTATCTGACTCTCGGTGGTTATCTGAGTGCCTTGAGGTCGTGGTTCGACTGCGACAATTCGCTGGCGGGCGGCGACCTTCGCACCAGCGGGAACGGGCGAAATGAAACGGAGTTTGTTGGCCCCGTAATTTACCACGTTGCGATAGCCTACGACCCTCCAGTCGGCCTCGAATTCAAACGCGGGTAGAAGGCTCAAGCTTAGGAACCCGTGTGCGACAGGACCGCCAAATGGGCTCTCGCGTTTGCACCGCTCGATATCGATATGAATCCATTGATGGTCGCCGGTCACATCGGCGAAGCGGTTGATTTTTTCCTGGCTCACCTCGATCAGCTTGCTCCATGAGCCGAACTCCGCGCTGATTTTCGACTTCAGCTTCTCGACATCATCGAAGCTAATCGTTTCCATTGAGGACCTCCGGCATTTGGTGTCTAGCAGGCTGCGAAAAAGGCCTTCCGCAGCCTGCTTTCCCTCTCTGTAATCTCCCCCAGAGGGGGAGAACTAAAGGAAAGAAGCCAGCTTTATCGCAGGGTGCGGAAAGACTGGTCATAAGCAAATAGGTTTTTCCGCACCCTGCTAACTGCAACTCGAACGGCGTGTGGCGAAATGTGCAGGAAATTACCCTGGTTAAGTGGACCGCCTCGAAGCCCACCTCACTGTTCTTTAGCAGAAGTGAGCAACTCGTGCAGCGCGGCCTTGAAATTGTGACTTGGCCGTGGCCCGTTTCCGAGCTTGATTAACGCGTACCGCTCATCGTCGTCAAGCCGCTCCCATTCTTGCGCAATGAGAGTAACGCCCAGCGATTGTGCATTAGCAACCAGAACTGGTGGCGGCTCCGCCGGCGGCTCGGCATCTTGCCGGCTCTCATCGGAAAGCGGACGCGGCGGAGAACCTGACCGCGCCACTGCGGCCTCGTGAATGAATAACCTTAGCGCCTCGCATTCATCGGGCTCCGCGGCTGGCGCATGACAAATCATGAGACGCTCGCCACGGCCCAATTGCTGCCATTGCTCCAAACCGATTTTGAGCCCAAGCCGATCGAGCTTCCGTCGCGCCGCCATTGGTACGCAACTTAGCGACTCGTAGACCTCGGCCTCGAACTCGAACCGCCGCATCATGGGTTATGCAACCTCCAAGAAGACCAGCGCCTGACACGAGTCGAAAGTGAGAAGCTGCTGTATCGCATTTCGGGCTTGTTCACGCTCGCATCCCTGCTGCCTGAAATTATAGCCGAATCTTCCAAGCTGGTCCGGTTCCAGAAAGAGGTTGCGGAGCCGTCATCGTCGTGCTCGAGCCTGAGGCTTGCCCTCGCGCGGGGTAGAGGGGCCGGTGGCATAGCGGACCAGCGGGGCCTCTTTTGCAAAGCCAACCGCAACGGGCGGACCGCATAGTAGAGCGGGGATAGGGCATAGGGCAGGTTTACGAAATCGAAGTCCTTGGGGGCGGGGAGAAAAGCACGAGCGAGCGCATAGCGGAAGCGTGCAGCGCGCTGCGGGATCATTGCCAGCGGAATCGACCAGCGCTGGAATAGCCCCGGACCTTTGGCGCCAAGCTGATGGAAATAGCGGCAGAAGATACGTGCTCCGCGCTCAACCGAACGCTCGCCGCGCGCGGCCTCGATCAACACGTTGGGAATCGCGGCACCGAGCAAATCGTGGGCTAGCAGGAGGCCCAACAAGAGTATTCGCAGGCTGCCCAGCATCTTTGCGCGCCCAGCTAATGCCTCCCAATCGTATTTATGGACACGCGCCGCTTGCGCCACGTCGCATACCCCGCTGAGCGATTGCCATCCATGTTTCGCGCCGTGCGCGCACAGGAATAACATCAGATCATCTGGGCCGAGGGTGAATACACCACCCGGTCCAAGATCGACCTCGATTGCTCGCGCCCAAAGCTCATCGCCTTCCGGAGTAAAAGGAAAGTAGGGCCAGATTTCCATACACACCTGCGGCGAGTGTTGGTCCTTTGAGTGCCAGCGAGCGCACGCCATGCTTCTCCAGCAAGCGGCACAGCCGCCGCATCTCGGCCGCCAGATGGAAATTGCGCACGGCGTTACCGTAAAACTCGCGGCGCATCCGATCCCATACGGAGGGCGGTAGATGCGAAGCAAGTGCAGGCGTCAGAGCGCGATAGACGCTCGGCATCACCCCCTGCCGCAGAGCCACGCTCATGACGACTTCCCAATCGACACCAGTGTTGATGAGAATGTGGAGCCGGTCGAGGCGTTCGGGGCTGGAAGCCGCAGCAGCGCATAATAAGATAAGCTGCGCCTCTCGCCGCCATCCCGCCTGTATCTCCGTTGCGTACCTTGATGGACTCACGATTGTGCAGCTCGCTGCTGGCTGAATTCAGGTCTCACCGATTTCGGTGAGAACCGCACGACGCGCCGCGGGCAAAAACGCGAAGTCGTTAGGCAGCCACAGGCGGTCGATTGTTACCCCGGCCACCAACTGCTCGATGAAGCGAAAATGACGCGAGAGGGTAGTGGGCTCGGTGACATCCAGCACGTATGCCGATGAGACCAGTTCCATGAAAGCCTCGCGGCCCGTCAGCGGCTCGATGAGTACCGTCCGCAGTGCCGGCTCACCAGCAGCCGGGCGGCTAATACGATAGATTGCGATTAGCGGACAGAGCCCCGTGGGGAACTCTTCATTGGTATTCACTATTCGGCACTTCGAAGTGTATTCGGCCACGCCGCTTGATGTGACTGGTTGATTACCAAGGGCGGCGAACGAATCGCTCCACAACCGCACTCCCGGGTAGCCGGGGGTGCAAAGAATCCGTCCGTTGAGCCGAACCACCAGGCAGTCGTCGCAGAAGGGCGCATAGCCGGCTGTGCCAAAGCTTGCCGCCAAGGTCGATTTGCCCGCGCCGGCGGGCCCGATGAAGGCACACACGCCGGCCGGCGTCAGTACGGCGGTCGCATGAAGGACGTCAAGACCCAGCAGATTAAGTACTAACGGCAGTACGCGGTCGAGTAGCAGATGACGCAGCGTTTCCGGCGAGGCCCCGGGCTCAACGCTGGTGCACCGCAAGTCGCGCCCACGGCGGTCGACCACAAAATCAGCAAGCCCGACAAACCTCAGCAGGTAGCCGCCTTCGATCTTGCCGCACAGCGCCCAGTCATCACCGTTAGGAAGCGTGGAGCGCAAAAACCAACGCGCGGTGCCGGGGTCGCTGTGGCCGACGACCCGCAAGCGCACGTTGATTGAAACCGTTGCTTCTGCAGGTGTGGCCACAAACCGATCGAGCTCCGGCAAAGCCGTGTCGCTAGCCAGACTAAGACCGTAGACCGAATATTGGAACACGGCCACGCGCGTCGATCTATAACCGCGAAGACTCAGCCAACTCCCACCTTAGTACCGGTGCCTTGGCCAGGGTCCATATGTGTACCGTTCACCCCTGCAGTAAGCCGTGCAACGTTGCCGTATTCGGCCACCTTGGGAGGCTTGTAAGGCTTCTTAAGTGTGGAGCGCGCAACGGACAAAGCTACGCTGCCGGAACTATCGTTGCTCTTAACCATATTTTGATCGGATGGCTCCAAGCGGCATGTAGGTCGTTTCATAACTCGACTTGATCGATACTCCCATTTTTTCAGAGCCAAAGGTTCTTTTGTTAGCTGGAGAGCACACCGGCGGGTGTGGGAGCCCGCGGCGCTGCCCGTGTGGGTGCAATCGTGTCCCCCTCTTCTACCCATCCCCGTGCAGACGCAAACACTTCGCGGAACCAGAGTTCAACCGCGAACGTCGTCCACAGTGGCCACAGATTGCTGGGATAAGCCGCCAGCCGCTCGCGGCATAGTTGCTGCATCCGCTGGGCGTTGACCCATCCCTGCGACTCCATCGTCATGGTCTCGAAGAAACGATCGCCGCCGATGCGGTTGAAAGTCTCAATAAACACCCGTCCAAACTGACCCTTCGTGCGCCGCTGGCGGATGCGCTCAGGCAATAGGCCCTTCATTGCTTCGCGCAAGATGAATTTGGTGAGATCCAGACGCGCTCGCTGCTCCTCGGGGATGGCAAAGACGAACTCCGACAGACGACGGTCATAAAACGGATGGCGCCCTTCGACTCCGGCCCATGCGTTGCTGCGGTCGT
>WNFC01003061.1_pt1 | contig 18029 bp, 16 predicted proteins | sample 5400541 | NCBI WGS metagenome assembly WNFC01 (sample SAMN13153342, study PRJNA577476) | soil metagenome | isolation source: 120 cm saprolite under Douglas fir tree site 2 hole 2 replicate 1 | place: USA:California | collected 2015-04-18
TGGGATTTTTGGAAGTTGAAGTCAAAGACGGAAAGTGTCTGCACGAGGGCCGACTGGCGGGCAGCGTTTTGACTATGGACCGCGCGGTCCGCAATGCGATGGCGTTCGCAGGCTGGGATTTACAGCAGGCAGTACGGATCGCGACCGCAAATCCCGCCAGAATCGCGGGAGCCAAGAATAAGGGAATCTTGAAGTCCGGAATGGACGCGGATTTTGTAGTGCTGACTCCCGGTGGGGATGTCCGAGCGACCGTGGTCCAAGGCAAGTTCGTTCGCGAAAACGTTCACTAACACGTCGAGGAGAGCAGATGCCTGACAAAAACGGATTTCCCCATTACATGCTTAAGGAAATCTTCGACCAACCAAAAGCCCTGGAAGACACCATCGCTCCGCGGGTTTCGCTGCAGGAAGGACAAGTGCGACTGGCGGAAGAAGTTCGCGTCAGCAATGAAGAATTGCGCCGGCTACGGCGGATTAACATTGTCGCCTCGGGTACCAGTCGTCATGCGGGAATGGCCGGGCAGTACATGTTTCACGACTTGGTCCATCTGCCTGCAGATGTGGACTACGCCAGCGAATTCGAGGACCGCAATCCGCTGATTGGCTACGGAGAACTTACGATCGTGATCACACAATCGGGCGAAACTGCCGACACTACCGCAGCCCAGCGCGAGGCGAGGAAGCGCGGATCGCGTACGGTTGCGATTTCGAACGTGGTGGATTCGACCATCGCTCGCGAGGCTGATGGTGTTCTCTATACTCACGCCGGGCCCGAAATCAGTATCGCTTCCACCAAAGCGTTTACCGCGCAGATGGCAGTCTTGTTTCTCTTCGCCGCGTATCTGGCGCAAGTGCGCGAAGAATCGCCCAAGTACGTTTTGCGACGCTGGATCGAAGAACTGCTTGCCTTGCCTCGGAAGACCGAATCTACTCTAAAAACCTCAGATCAATGTCAGCGGCTCGCCGACCGCTTTCACCGCTCGGAAGACTTTCTATTCTTGGGACGGGCGATTCACTATCCCATCGCCATGGACGGCGCACTGAAACTGAAAGAAGTCTCCTACATTCACGCCGAAGGGTACCCGACCGGTGAGACCAAGCACGGGCCGAATGCGTTGATTGACGAGAACTTGCCGGTTGTCATCATCGCCACATGCGACCGGAACGATCCTGGGTCGGTGCTGCGCTATGAGAAAAACGTCGCCAACATTCGCGGATTCAGGCAGCAGAAAGCGCGGGTAATTGCCATTGCCACCCAAGGCGATGCCATTATAGAAGAGCTTGCCGACCACACTATCTTCATTCCCGAAGCGCCGGAATTGCTTTCTCCCATGCTCGAAATTGTTCCTCTCCAATTGTTCGCCTATCACATGGCGGTGCGGAAAGGGCTGGACGTGGACCGCCCGCGGAATCTGGTGAAATCTGTGACGTTGGAGTGAGGCGGTACTTAGTTGGGTTTGCGGGTCTTGCTGTCGGCGTAGTGGCGCAGCATGGCAGCGTCGGTCGGGTGCTTCAGTTTTTCGATGAATGCCGCTTCCTTAGTCACCGCAGCGCCCGAATTTTTCGCGACGCCTGGTCGCGGACGCTCCTCCGCTTCCGCGTCGCTAGTCATGACCTGAACATAGAACCACAGAAAGTGGCGCATCTGATCCAGCGCCGATTTGAGGACTTCCAGCGATTCGATCTCGGGCAACTGGTTCAGCGCTTCCATTAACTCCGGATCACCCGGCGCCTGCATAGCGGCGCAGTTGAGTTCCCGCTGAATCGCGCGGAGATCTTCCGTCACCCGCAACATGCGTACGTGAACGTCATCCATGTAGTCCGCTTTGGGCATTCTTCGCTGCTTTCTGAAGTCACTTCAACATCTCATCCAGCGTGGAAAGCAAGAAGATGTCCCATGTCCATGCGCTTTCGTAATTCCGTTCAGCCGAGGAGTGGTTCTGCCACGATCAGGCCAGGACCGTGCCCCTTCGAATTTGGGGAACTTCGACAAAACGCGTGCCAATACTGGGGTTTTCGACCGCCGAGACCAGTGTTTGCGTCATTTGCCCCAGCGTGACCAGGCCGAGGCGGCGAGCGCCTTCGCGAGTTGAGGGAATCCGCTCGCACAGCCAGTACATCGGTAACAGAACGTAAGGCCAGCGATGTCCGCGCCCCAGAACGTACCATGGGCGGACAATAGTAACGTTCATTCTCCCGCCGCCACTCTCCAGCAGCGCGGCTTCACACTCCGCGCGCACGCTCTGATAGCTCTTCATGATTGGAGCGGGCTGGGCCACGCTCAAATAAATGAAGTGCCGCACTCCGGCTTGGCGAGCCGCCGCGATTGCTCCCAGGGCAGAAGCCCGGTCAATTGCCTGGAACTCCGCTGCTTTCGATGGGCTGGGATGAGATACGCCGACCAGTTGCACAAAAGTGTCCGACGGCGCAAGACGGGCAGCGTACGAGGATGCATCCAGCGCGTCGCCGGATACTGCTGTAACTCCGGCTGGGAGTTTCTTTTCACTTCCCGGACGCACTAATGCGCGGACGCTATGCCCGCGGTCCACCAGGGCACGAATGAGCGGCGTCCCAAGGTATCCGGTGCTGCCGGTGATGAAGACCGAGAAAGTTCGCGTCGCCATGCATACAAACTACGCAAAGCCGTGGGTGTCGGATTGCTAGTGTCCTATGTAGCTGATGCGCCAAATAGATCCCGAGCCGTCGTCGCTGACCAGCAATGATCCATCTTTCGCGACTGCGATCCCCACCGGCCGGCCCCAAACTTTGCCGTCGTCGGTCACGAAGCCGGTCACGAAGTCCTCGTATTCGCCGGAGGCCTTGCCCTGGCCATGTAGCGGGACCCGCACGACCTCATAACCAGTTCTACTGGCGCGATTCCAGGAGCCATGCAGCGCCAGAAATTCATCTCCGCGATATTCCGCGGGGAATTGTTCGCCGTTGTAAAACGCGAAACCCAATGGTGCGCTGTGCGGCTGGATCAGAACGTCGGGAGTGATCATCTTTGCGCGCAGGTCGGGATGGCTGTCGGGCAAGCGCGGGTCGTGATTTCCACCCATGTAATACCACGGCCAGCCGTAGAAGCCGCCATCCTGCACGTGGGTGGTGTAGTCAGGGACCAGGTTATCGCCCAGCGCATCGCGCTCGTTGGTTGCCGTCCAGAGTTCGCCGGTCTTGGGCTCGATGGCCATTCCGACCGGGTTGCGAATCCCGGAGGCGAAGACCCGCAGGCCAGAGCCATCGGGATTGAACTCAAGAATATTCGCGCGATGGAATTCGTAGGGATGACTGTCGGGATCGTCGACATTGGAGAGCGATCCGACAGAGATATACATCTTCTTGCCGTCCGTAGAGAAGACAACGTCGCGAGTCGAGTGGCCGCGCGCGTCTTTCGCGCCAGGGAAAATTTCGGGCACGATGGTCTGCGCCGCGCCCCGCGCTTTCAGATCGCCGTTACGGTAAGGAAACCGTAGTACTGAATCGCTGTCGCCGATGTACACCCACTCCGGATTCGCTCCCGGGGGATAGAATCCGATGCCAAACGGCCGCCTCAATCCGGTGGCAAAGGTTGATGTCTGCTCCGCCTTGCCGTCTCTGCCGACGCCGCGGAAAACTTTGATCTCTCCCTTACTCATCTCGGCCAAAAAAACATCGCCGTTCGGCGCGGCACGCAATTCGCGTGGCTCGTCCAAACCGGCGGCGTACAACTCCACTTTGAACCCTGGCAGCGCTTTGGGAATCGCATCTGCAGGCCGCGGATACGGTTCCGGGAAACCGTTCGCTGATTTCGTTGCAAAGGGCAGAGGCAGGTCTTTCACCGTTACCTTGTGAATGGTGCCCGGACTCTCCGCGTGGTAGTCGTAGAAAGGCGAAGCGTCGCTCTGCGCCAACAGCGCCACAGCGGGGACAAGAAGAACCAGAACCATCAATAATCGCAACAGCTGGAGATTGCTTGGTTTCATTTCTCACCCTGCAGAAAAAGAATGTCCTGCACCCGTGGTTGCTGCGGCACCTGCAAATTCAGGCCGCATCCTCATCCGGGTCAGGTATGGAAGACGGAGGATCGCTGGCCGGGAAACTATCCTCGATGGTCTTGTCGAGGCTCTCCTCATGGTGTTGCTGGTAGTCTTCTTTTTTCTGATTCTCAGGTTTTTTCGGTTGTGACTTGCTCATATGGACCGCCTGTCAGGAAAACACAGAGATACAGAGAATTAGATGAGGCGGGAAGAGAATCGGTCAACTAAATGGAGAATACAAAGAGGCTCCCGCCTCCTTACGGCCACCAAGGGGCTTCAACACTCATCAATTCTTCACTTCGGGGTTGTTAGAAGGCGGCGTCGAGGGCGGAGTTGCCGGCGGTTCCGACGACTTGTCCTTCATGCCCTCTTTCAACGCACGGAAACCTTCCCCGATCCCTTTCCCCAGTTCCGGCAGTTTCTTCGGCCCGAACAGCAAGAGGGCAATACCGAAAATGATTAGAAGATGTAGTGGTGAAAGCAGTTCCATACGGGAAACCTCCGCAGCTCTTGGTTAGCGCTCGCTAGCCAAACGTTACTGGAGTCATAGGCTTGCGTCAACTGGCAGGATAGCGTGAAGGCTGATGTTTGGCCGCTTTCCGCCTGCGCCCTGTACCACTTCCTTCCGTCCCTATTACTTACGTGACCTAGCCTCGATTACCTGGTGAGTCTATGTTTCTGTAAGCAAACGAGTTCCCGGCAAAACTCGGCCGGGTGGGGAGTTCAGCAGTGCTTAATAAATTCCGTATTCTTGGTGTCCCTTTCTTGCTTCTGGCAACCACGTCCTTTGCTGCGGATTCGGCGCCCGTGGATTGCACTCACTTGATGGCATGGATTGCCGGCGGCGTTTCTAGCTCAAAGTTAATTCACGTGCTGCAACATCGCGGAATCACATTCAGTCCCAGCCCGAACCTTGAGAACGAACTCCGCTCCGCCGGTGCGACTCCCGATTTGCTGGGGACCTTGCGCCATCAGAAGCCGACGCAGGGAAACGCTTGTTCCGCATCGCTGCTGAAAGCCGCAACTCTGGTCCATCAGAAAAAGTACCAACCTGCAGCGGAGCTTGTCGGAGAGTTGCTGGCGAGTGATCCCCAGAACGGCGCGTTGCACTTCGCGCTGGGATACATCCAGCAGCAGCAGGGCGACTGGAACACGGCTTTCGACGAATACAGCAGTTCCAAAGAAACCGAACCGGACTTTGCCGAAGTCCATAATCGCCTGGCACTGGTGTTCTACCAGGGTGAGGACGGCGACAGTGCTATCGCTGAAGCCCGTACCGCTCTCAGCATGGATTTTCAGGACGCCGATGCCTACCGCATGTTGGGCTTGGGACATTACGCCAATGAACAGTATCCCGCGGCTTTGAATGCGTTTCAGGAGTCGCTCGCAAGAGATCCAGGCAACGCCGATGTTTATTACGAAATGGGAATGGCTGAGCAGGACCTGGGAGACGACGGACCAGCGGTCCAGTATTTCCGCAAGTCACTCCAGCTTAATCCGCAACATTGGCAGGCCCACAGCAGCCTGGGCGCACTGCTGGCACAACAGAAGCATTTCGCAGAAGCCATCGCTGAGCTCAACACCGCAAAGCATCTTGCGCCTAACGAGCCTTCGATTCGCGAAAACCTCGCCAATGCCTACTACGGCAAGGGGGACTACGACGTCGCCATCGCCGAATACAACGAGCTTTTCAAGGCCTATCCCGGCTGGCACCGCGGACACGATTCCTTCGCTCGCGCTTACATGGCCAAGAACGAATATTTGGCGGCGATTGCGGAACTGAAGGTGGCGGTGGCGCAAAATCCTGGCGCTCCGGGCGAACACCGCGCTTTGGGACAACTGCTCTTGCTCTCCGGACAGCAGCAGGAAGCCGCCCGCGAGTTGCGCATTGCCGTAGAACTTGACCCGGACTCCTCGTCTTCGCACTACTACCTGGGAACTGCGTTGCTGCAATTGCAGCAGCTACCCCCCGCGCTGAAGGAGTTCCAGGAAGCGGTCCGCATCGAGCCCTCGGCCGAGCACCATTACGCCCTGGCCGCCTGTTTGATGAGCCTGGGCCACGACAACGAAGCTCTGGCGGAGATGGAAACCGCAAGCCGGCTGGATCCCGGCAAGACGCTGTATCACGCGCGCGAGGAAGAACTGCTGCGCCTGATGCGCTCGAGCAACGCGAGGTAGCGCACTAGTTCATGGACTTAGGTCAGATCAAGCTTTTCAAAATTCGACCGTAGAATCACAGGAGTAAGAAATGGCCACCCTGAATCCACCACAAGGCTCTGGGTACGGCGCGGCAGCGGCGCCCGCGCGCCAGCCGGAGAGCGTCCAGCCCGATCGCCGGAACGCTTTCACCGACGCGCCCTTAGTCGCCAAACACGCCGGAATCGGCCTGCCCTGCGCCAAATGCAAAACCTACTACGCCGCCGATCTGACGGCCTGCCCGGTTTGCAAGAACCCGCAGCGGGTTTCTCCGACCGGACCGCTCGTCAGAGTCGCTCCCGCAGAACAGTTGCCCGATCCTCAACAACTCGAGCAGGAGCGCGAGCGTTTCTTGCATGAATTCAACGCCCAGGTGATTGCATCGCCGCTGCCCGCGGATTCACCGACTCCCGCCTTGCATTGCAACCGGCAGGAAAATCACGCCAGCTCCGCTGAACTGGCGTCGGTTTGCCAGGCATGCTTTGACCGCCTGCAGCAACGCGTTGACGTGCTCGAGGCGGCCATGCACATGGACCTCAAAGAAGCCTCGGAGGTTGTCTATGACGCCGTCTGGGCTGATCCCTCCGACCCCAGCAAGACTTATCTGAACGCGGCGCAAGCCCTGCTGACTGAATTGAAGCGGCGCTCTGGAGTTTCGCAAGTGTTTGGACCGCTGCATCCGCAGGCGAATTAGACAAACCGAACAGTCCTATAGCGTATGTTCTCCCACTTGGTTCTGCGAATAGAACAACAGTACCCGCTCCTTCGCAGCGAATACATTCAGGTTTTACTCCTTGTTGTCTGCCCGCTGCTGTTACTGCTCGGGGTCATTCTCCTTGATCTCAAATTTAGGCAAAGGGTCGTTGTTAACGGCGCAGAAACTACGTTTCGCCCGAGCTTAGCAGTTCGGTGTTGGTGGACTTTCGTAGCTCTTGCGTTGGTCGGAAACGCCGTTTTTTCTGCTGGCACCAAGCATATTGTTGGCACGGGGTATGTTTTGGCGATGGCTCATTTGCTGCTTTTATTTGAACTCGTCAGAACATTTCCCAGCGACGTCACAATTGGAAGCGACGGAATTAGATGGCGTAACTTGTGGGCACAGGTGCATGTGCCGTGGCAGAACGTGTACTGTTTCGTCAAGAAGAAATCGCTCCCTAGAGCTGAGGAATACAAGCTATGCGGGATTGACGGGCAGACGTTGGTGCTCAGTCGAATCGTGCACTCCAATGGCGAAAAGATCGCCCAGCGAATTAGGTTTGAGCTTCGACTGCGCCACCTCACGCCGAGCGGTTCTGAACCCCGGTCCGCGCTGGATGCTATTCATCCGATTATTGCGATTGCTTCCGCCGTGGTCATCGTCCTCGGAAGACATTTTGGACGATAAGTCGGCACGCCCGCCGCTCCAGCCCCCGCCCAACTAGAGGCGCGAGCAGAACCTACCAGCTGACCAACATCTAATGTTGTCGCACGCTCACTTTATCGAAGTGGTGCCCGAAGCAGACGATCTCACCAGCGGCCGTCTGGGTGTAGGGCTTGTGAAATATTACGGAGTCGGCCTCCTGCGCGGGTTTGCACGACCTGGTGTTCAGGTAGAGTTTTCCTTCCTTTTCACTCTCGACCACTCCGCTGGCGATATCTCGCGGGACCCGGCCGAGAGACTTGTCTGTAATTCGGAGCCGGGATTCTCGATAGCGATCCGTCGCTGTCCTAGATCCCTGCGTCCCGATTAGCGGCCCAACTCCAGCCTTGGGTGATCATCATCCTTCGGAACCATGAGCCATGTGACAGCAGTACTCGTCAGAGACAGGCCGGCGCAAATCAAGATCACAATTCGGAATCCGAATACAAATGCATCTCTAATTGATCTTTGGACGGTGGCTTTGGTGATGGGATCCAGGCCAGCGGGTACTTGCAATCCGGCGAGTCTGATCGCGTCACCTTGAATGTGTTGCAGCATGCCGGGCGGCAGCGAAACGCGTGCCAGGCTTTCGTGCAGTCGAGAGCCGAAGGCTATCACCATTACCAGCCCAAAGACTGCAATGGCCAGTACGCCCGCCACACGCGCCACTGCATTATTGATTCCTGAAGCCGTACCGACCCGGTCCTGGCTTACCGAATTCATGACCACGGTTGTGAGCGGAGCCACAGTCACAGTCATTCCGAATCCGAGAACAACTATCGCCGGAAAAAACATCTTCCAGTAGTTCCCTCCAACTGACGGAACCGCGAAAAGAGCGAAACCCAATGCGGCTATGAGAGGGCCGATAATCAGTGGACGCCTTGGGCCATAGCGGGCAACCAGTCCGCCAGACCAGCGGGAAAGAAGAAACATGATCAGAATCAAGGGCAGGAGCGCAGCGCCAGTTGCCGTGGCCGAGTATCCCTGAACTTGGATCAGGTCCAGCGGAAACAAGAAGAAGAAAATCCCGATCGCAGCATATAGAAAGAGCGTGAGCAGATTTGCGCCACTGAAGCGGCGCGATTTGAAGAGAGCCAACGGCACCATAGGCGAACGCTCGTGAGCCTCTGCGAAAACAAACGCGATCAGACAGCCGGAACCGATGACGACACTTCCGAGGACTATGGGATTAGTCCAGCCCCGGGTGACAGATTCGAGGAAGCCGTTTACCAAGCCGCCGAGACCAAAGGTGGCAAGAAGCGCCCCGATCCAGTCAATGCGCTCGGTAGCGAGGCTGCGGCTTTCCGGAATGCGCCAGAAAGAAATTGCCAATACCAGCGCCGCAATTGGGAGGTTAATGAAAAACGCCCAGCGCCACGAGGCATGCTCGACTAGCCAGCCCCCAAGAACTGGACCTATGGCCGTGGTGATCGCGGTAAAGCCCGACCAAGTTCCGATCGCGCGGCCACGACTCTTCTCATCAAAAGAAGTACTGATAATGGACAGGCTGCCTGGCACCAGCAGCGCCGCCCCCACCCCCTGAAGACTTCGGGCGGTGATTAGTTGGTGTATGTTTGCCGCAATTCCGCAGGCCAAAGATGCCACGGCGAAAACTACGACACCCACCAGGAAGATCAGACGGCGGCCAAACATATCCCCCAGCGAGCCGCCGACCAAAATCAGGGCGCTCAGGAACAGCCCGTACGACTCCACTACCCATTGCATGTCCACCACGGTCGCGCGAAAGCTGGTCTGCATCGCAGGTAGAGCGACGTTGACAACCGTGCCATCGATGAAAGCCATACTGGACCCGAGGATGGTCGCGGCGAGTATCCAGGGTTTGGCTTCTGTTCGGCAGGGCACTTCTATGCCGCTTGATCGCATTGCGGCTTCATCGCAAGGTGTTCTCATGGAGATTTAGGGAAATCCTTCCTTCACTCTCCCGCGCTACGTTCAAACCGCAGCGCACCGAAAGCTTCAGGTACGTGAAAATTTGGCTGGAGCGTGTGGGTTGGCTGCCAGGCCATGTATTGCCTCGGCTCAGCCTTGCCTTCGACGCGATAGAAATTCGCCCGCCATACTCTGTTCGGATCGAACTGCGGGGTGAGGCATCGCATCGGAATTGCCAGTTCTGCGGTCCAGATTTTTCGCTGTGCATCAACATGCACAGATCGAGTCAATCCGCTCTTCAAATCGGCAAGTCCCGACGGTGAAATATCCAGATCAATCCACATGCCGTTGGGAGCAACCTCGAATTCTTTATAAGACCGTGCGACTGAAGGGGTCGGCTGAAGAAACGCCTCTGCCACGTCACGGTCCCAAAGATGATCGCGCCGGCCATTCAGGTCCGAATCCTCGAACCCAAACAGCTCGCGGTAGCTGCAAACAAATCTCAAATAAAGAGATGTAGGCGACCAAAGGACGCGGACTTCAGTTTCCAGCGCCGAGTCGAAATTTTTGCCCTGCCAGTCCGCGCCGAAACGAACCGGCTGCCCAGACTCCCATTCGGGGGCCGAATTTGCCGCATCCAGCCGAATTTCGGAGGACGCGCAACTGGCAGTGATTTCGGATTGAACTTGATACATGATCGAGACAGTCGAAAAGGTAATGAAAGCCCAGCAATGTTAACCGGCAAGACGCCGAGGGCGCAAAGGCGAGGCCAAGCCAGGAGTTTCTCTGCGTCTCTGCGATCTCGCCGTTGAGCACCTTTTTGTTTGGAGCTGGTAATGCCCGAAAAAAATCGGTTTGACCGCAAGATGCGGATAGCGCCCTCTCCGAGGTCATCGTACCCTGCAAACATGAACAGTGCGATACTAACTCCGGTGGCAGAAGTGGCGCCCGCAACAAACATGCCCGCAGCAACAACTGAAGCGACCGACCTGCAATGGCAAGCAGTGCTTGCCCGCGACGCCGGCGGCGATGGCAAATTTGTCTTCGCCGTTTCCTCGACCGGCGTGTATTGCCGGCCTTCGTGTCCGGCCCGGCGTCCGCGACGTGAGAATGTTAGCTTCTTCCGCGGGCCGCAGGAAGCGGAGAGCGCCGGGTATCGCGAATGTCTGCGTTGCCGGCCCAAGGCGGTAAGCGCGAATCCACGTCAGGAGTTGATCAAGTCCGTTTGCCGCTACATTGAACGGCATCTGGACGAACCGATCACGCTGGCGCAAATGAGCGCCGAATTCCGTCTTAGCCCATTTCACCTGCAGCGGACCTTCAAAGCCGTCCTGGGAATCACGCCCAAAGAATACGCAAACTCTTGCCGCATGCGCGGCTTTCGCCAGAACCTGAAAGCCGGACACTCGGTCACCCGCGCTATGCACGAAGCCGGATATAACTCCACCAGCCGCCTCTACGCGCGTACTACTTCAGAACTCGGCATGGAGCCGTCAAAATACCGCCGAGGAGCAATTGCCGCCCCCATTCGCTACACCTGCGCAGACTCTCCGCTCGGACGCCTGATGATCGCTGCCACCGATAAAGGAATTTGCACTATTCAGTTCGCGAACTCGGACGAAGAACTTGAGCAGGGACTGAAACAAGAATTCCCCTTCGCTCTCCGCCGGCGTGATGACCGCGATTTGGCGGAACTTGCGCAAAGAGTTGTACGACGCATGAATGGCGATGGCCTCGGCAAGAACGGCATTAGAAAAAATAGGAAAAACATGGCCTCGGCCCTTCCACTTGATATTCAAGCCACCGCTTTCCAGCGGCGGGTGTGGACGTACCTGCAATCAATCGCATTCGGTGAGACCCGTTCCTACTCGCAGGTCGCTAAAGCCATTCGCCGGCCCTCAGCCGTGCGCGCCGTAGCCCGAGCTTGCGCCACCAACCCAGTTGCAATAGCCATTCCATGCCATCGCGTTGTCCGCTCGAACGGAGAAATGGGGGGTTACCGCTGGGGAATCGAACGCAAGAAGTCCCTGCTGGAATTGGAAGCCAGCAAGACATAATTCACCAGAGAGACACAAAAAGACTAGTTCTTGCAGTTCTCTTCGGCTTTGTGTCTCTGGGGTGAAACCGCTCTTGCTGTCTCCGATTTGGCCCTCATTGTTTTTTACCCCCTTTGACAATTCTTTACGCCTCCGTCTCCAAGCCGCATGATTCAATTGATAATAGACAGTCATGAAATATTTGGACGGAAAGCTGAGGGTAACGCGGATGGTCGTCGCCGCCGTGTTGACCGTTTGCGCGGCATCGGCACAGACGCCGGCCGTCAAAGCAGTCGGCACCGTCAAATCTGTAAGCGGCAATTCGGTCGTCTTGACTACCGATAGCGGCGAACAATCCGTAACTTTCGCCGATTCCGCCCGCATCGTGCGTGCGGTTCCGGGACAGACTGATCTGAAGACCGCCACCCCAATTGCCGTCTCTGACATCCAGGTCGGGGACCGGGTATTGGCTCGTGGCCAGGCTGGAGAAGGCAATGCCGTAGTCGCCTCCTCGGCGATTGTGATGAAGCAGAGCGACATTGCCGATAAACAACAGCGTGAGCGTGACGAATGGCGAAAGGGTGTCGGCGGCATTGTGAAGGAAGTCGATGCCTCAGCCAGTACCATCAGCATTGCCAACGCCATGATCGCATCCGGAAAGCCGATCGTCATCCATGTATCTCCGGAGACATCGATTCGCCGCTATGCTCCCGATTCGGTCAAGTTCGATGATGCGAAACCAGGAACTTTCGACCAGATCAAGCCCGGCGACCAGGTGCGCGCCCGTGGAACCACGGGCGCCGACGGAACCGAATTTACGGCTCAAGCCATTATCTCCGGCGCGTTTCGGGACATAGCGGGCACGGTGGTGTCTACCGACGCCGCCAACAGTACCGTCACCATTACCGACCTAGCGACCAAGAAGCCCTTAGTGGTGAAAGTCAGCGCAGATTCGCAACTTCGCAAACTGCCTCCAATGGTGGCTATGGGAATCGCCATGCGATTGAAAGGTGGAACGCCAGGAGCGGCAGGCCCAGGTGCGCCGGGTCAAAGCCGAGGCCAGGGCAGCGGAAATTGGAACGGCGGTCAGGGCAATTGGCGCGGCGCAGGGAACGCCGACGGCAGTTCTGCTGCCGCAGGTGGACCTGCTGGGAGCGGAGCTGGCGCGAGCGGCACCCGTGGCGGCGCTCCGGGCACGTCAACCGGCCAAAGTGGCGGTTCAGGGGGTCAGGGAGCACCAGGCGGCAATTGGCGTGGAGGTGGCGGGGGCGCTCCCGATTTTCAGCAGATGTTGAGTCGCATGCCCGCCGTTAGGGTAAGTGATTTAAACAAAGGCGACGCGGTCATGCTGGTTGCTACAGAAGGAAGCTCGGCTTCGGGGCCGACAGCAATCACGTTACTGGCCGGAGTCGAGCCGATCCTGACCGCAGCTCCTGTGGGAACCAGCGCTTCGACCATCCTCTCGCCCTGGAACCTGGGTACTCCCGCAGGTGCAGGCGGCGATTAAGCAATGTAACCGTCAGCCAAGAGGTTTGCCGCAGAAATTATTGCCAAGGAAAAATGAGAAGAAGCGTTCCAACCTTTACCTTGATCTTATTATTATTTTCGCTGTGCGCCAACACCTTCGCGCAGTCGCCGTCGGCCACGCTCAGCGGTAAGGTCATCGACCAGACTGGCGCGGTCATTCCGCAAGCCACCATCACGGTGACGGGACCCAACGGAAAACCAATCAGTGCGACTACCGATCAGGCAGGAGCTTTCGCCATCCACGGGTTGCCGCCGGGAACCTATGCCGTCATCGCCACTGCCCAGGGCTTTGCCCCACTTAAAAAGGACGCAGTGACGCTCTCGGCAGGGCAGACTCAATCGCTCAACCTGGCCCTGGAGATTCAAACTCAAGAAGAGAAAGTTGAGGTCCAGTCCGAGCCCGGCACTCAGCTCGACGTCAGTTCCTCATCCAGCGCAGGGTCATTGACGATCAAAGGTAAAGATCTGGAAGCGCTCTCCGATGATCCTGACGAACTGCAATCCGAGTTGCAAGCGCTGGCGGGACCGTCGGCCGGGCCCAACGGCGGCCAGATTTACATTGACGGCTTCACCGGCGGGCAGCTTCCGCCGAAGTCGGCCATTCGCGAAATCCGTGTCAACCAGAATCCATTTTCCGCGCAGTACGACAAGCTGGGTTACGGGCGGATTGAGATTTTCACCAAGCCGGGTAGCGATAAATACCACGGTCAGTTCATGTTCAACGATAACAACGCCGTCCTGAATTCGCGGAATCCCTATGTCCCGACCAAGCCAGACTACAACTCCGAAATCTTCGACGGAAACTTTGGCGGGCCGCTGGGGAAAAAAGCGTCTTTCTTTCTCGACGCGCAGCGTCGCAACATGAATGAGTTTTCCGCCATTAACGCGACCATTCTCGATTCCAGCTTCAATCCCGTCCAGGTGCAGGAATCCATTGCTAATCCGCGGACGCGCACCAACTTCAGTCCGCGCCTGGATTATCAGATCAGCGCCAGCAACACCCTGACCGCGCGTTACCAGATAACTCATGAAACCAGTCAGAACGGAGGACTGGGCCAGTTCTCACTTCCTTCGCAGGCTTATAACCTGAGCGAGACAGAACAGAGCGTGCAGGTCAGTGATTCGCAGGTGCTGAGTCCGAAGGTGGTCAACGAAACCCGCTTTCAGTTTCAGCGTGAGAAAACCCACCAGTTGCCGTTCAGCACGGCAACCTCGGTTCAGGTGCAAGGAGCGTTCACTGGCGGCGGCAGCGCTCAGGGAGACGTACGCGCCCTACAGAACAACTACGAACTACAGAACTATACTTCCGTCGCCCATGGAAATCACTTCATCAAATTTGGCGGAAGGTTTCGCGGGTTGAACATTTCCAATTCCTCGGACCCCAACTTCAACGGAACTTTTGTTTTCTCGCCGGTACTCGACAGCCAGGGGATCCTTCAGAGCGCGCTTTCGGTGTTTGAGAACGCTCAGGCTTTAGGCTGCCCTGCAACAGCGGGATCCCCTCCGCCGCCTCCATCCTGCCCTACTCAGTTTTCCATCATCACCGGCACGCCTCTGGTGACCGTGAACTGGTTCGACGCCGGTCTCTACGCTGAGGACGAGTGGCGGGTGCGTCCGAACTTGTCCGTTACTTACGGCCTTCGCTTCGAGTCGCAGAATGATATCCACAATCACGCCGACTTTGCCCCCCGGCTGGGGATTGCGTGGGGTCTCGGCAGCGATGGCAAATCCGCTCCCAAGACCGTGTTGCGTGGAGGTTTCGGAATCTTCTACGACCGTTTTGGCTACAACCTGGTGCAACAGTCGGAACGGCTGAATGGGGTAACGCAGCAAAGCATTGTGGTGCAGAACCCGCAGTTCTATCCAACAATTCCGTTGTTCAGCGCACTGCAGGCCATGTCAACGGCCTCCCCCACGATCTACCAGATTAGTCCAAACCTGCGCGCGCCTTACACCATGCAGGGCGCGGCCAGCATCGAGCGCCAGGTGACGAAGGCCGCGACGCTGTCCTTGACCTATCTGAATTCACGCGGCGAACACGCGCTTTACATTCGCAATATCAATGCGCCTTTGAATGGCGTGTACCCGCTGCAGTCGCTATACAGCCACGACAACGTTTATCAGTATGACTCCGAAGGAGTCTTCCGGCAGAACCAGTTGATTGCCAACGTGAGGGTCGCTGCGGGCAAGAAAGTCTCGCTGTTCGGCTTTTACACATTGGGATACGCCCACGGGAACGTCAGCGCTGGCGGTGGCGGCGGAGGCTTCGGCAGTGGACTCACCAGTTCCGCCAGCTTTCTGTCTAACCAATATGATCCCATGGCCGATTACGGCCGCGCCTCGTTTGACGTTCGTCACCGTGCTTTCATCGGCGGGTCCATCGAAGTTCCCCACGGTTTTCGTTTGAGTCCGTTCATCATTATCAACTCCGGTCAGCCTTACAACATCACGACCGGCACCGATCTGAACGGAGATTCCATCTTCAACGATCGCCCAGTCTTGGTTTCAACTGCCAGTTGTGGGACCGTTGCTGTGAGTGGCAGCCTCTATTGCACGCCTCTGGGCACTTTCAGCGCAGCGCTTCCGGGCAGCGGACAGACGGTTCTACCGATGAACTACGGATCCGGCCCCGGCAATGCGACATTCAATCTTCGCCTAAGCAAGACCTTCGGCCTCGGCAGGGAAACAAAGGGTGCTTCGGGCGGCGGTGGCGGAGGACCGCGCGGAGGTTTCCCGGGCGGAGGTCTGGGCGGACGCGGCCTTAGCGGCGGCAGTGGTGGAAATCTCTTCGGCGGCGGGCCTACGACCAACCGCCGCTACAATCTCACCTTCAGCGTCTCCGGGCGCAATATCTTTAACTCCGTCAGTCCCGGGCAGCCTGTAGGAAATCTGAGTTCGCTCTTCTTTGGACAATCTATCGCGCTGGGTGGGCCATTCTCTTCCGCGTCATCAAACCGGCGCGTAGATCTGCAGGTGATGTTCTCGTTTTAGCCGTCAGCCCTCAGCCGTCGGAGCGCCACCTGAGCATGTAAGGCCTTGCCTGATGGCTGACAGCTGAGAGCTGACAGCTCATTCGCAATTCACGCCCTGCGGCGGCGAGAGCGCAGTCAACACGTTCTGATTGGGATAGCTGTAGGCCCCGCCCAGCGCCGACGAGGGCGATTGGAATTCAAACCAGGGCAGCAGCGCCTCATTCTGCGGATGATAGGTCCTGCCGTTTGTCCGAATGGCAATCGTCGCGTCGGGCAGGCCTTCAATGACATCTCCCACTTCTAGATCGTTCTGGCAGTTTCCGTTTTGCGAAAGCCACCACGGGGTGATGCCGTGAACTCCATCGCTGCCCACAAACGGATCATTCAGGCTCTCGGTGACCTCGTGGCTGAGCGCGGTAATGTCCTCAAACCCAGGAGCGAACAGGCCGGAACTGATCCAGCTCGAGAAGTTCAGCACGTAGCGTCTCTCGCGGAAATTGTTGCTGGCATCGCCTGGTTCGGCATCGTAGGCGTGGAAACCAAGCACGCAGCAATGGTTTGGATTTCCGTTCAAATAAAGATAGGTATTGGGGAAGAGGAATGTGGAAATGTCAGCGGTCGTGATGTCTCCTGCGTGTTCCGCCGCGCCCACTGGAGTGGCAACATCATTCGCGGTGGCTGGAAACAGAAGCTTCGAAAAAACCTTGAGGTCAACCAGAACAAAAGCACAGCAAGAGTCATCAGGGTTCAATGCGAAATAGTATGCGCCGCGCGGGATGCGTAGCGACCGCTCAGCCTTGATCGAAGGTTTGAGCATTGTGTGCCAGTCAGCCTGCATCTGGTTGTAAAACTCGGCCCGCTGCACCGCGTCTGCAAACTGCGTTGGCCGGTCGCTGCTGGTGTAATCCGCCTTCTGAAATACCGGAGAGTTGACGACCGCACTGACGAAAGGCTGCGCCGTGTAGTGAAGGCGGTGTCCATCCACCACCCGCACCGCGCCATCGCGGTCGAGCAGATCCAGTGAGACCGGCACGATGGGAGCATTGAAGCTGGTCGTCCCTCCCGCATCAGGGTGGCCCCCGGCCATGGTGAAGAACCACCTGCGCTGCGGATTTCCGACAGCATCGAGTCCGGAGACTTGGAACTCTCCAGTGAAAGTTCGGATGGAATCAATACCTGCCGAGGGCACAAGGGCCGAACGGGCGCGGGGGGAGACGGCGAGTCCCTGCCCTCGGGGGACTACGGTTGTGAATCCACGGCGAGCACTCGAAAGCGTTGGAGCGATCTGGTCCCCGCTCTGCGCGAATGCCGCGCCGACGCCAAATAGAAATGAGCACAGCACCAGAGAGAGTGTCTTACCCGCGTACAAGCCGCCACCGCCTCACATAAAACTACTTGGATGCGCGGCGACTTGCAAACTTGTGTCCGGTCAATATTTGGTCAATTTTGTCGTTGTCGGATATTAGGGAATGGGTTGACAATACGTCTCCCTTACCCGCGTGGACGTGCTCAGGTAGGCGTACCAAACTACCGAATATGTGAGCCGCCAAACGACAACTCGCGCCAAGTCCACTCTTACCCCAGCAAGCGCGAGGATGATGGATAGAGGAATCACCAAAGTTGGCGAGACCCACAAGTAGGCCTTGGCAACTGACACGCCTCGGGGTTCTTCAAGCCAAAGCAATAGACCAGCGCAAAAACTAAAAATCGTGAGGCCAGCGTAAATTGCGCCTACCGATGCCAATCTCAGCATAGTTCCATTCGTAGTCAGAGACGTGGTCGCCAAGTTTCTGAGCGCAGTCCACGCGATCCTTCCCTGAACAAATGGGACAAGGAGCGTCAACGAAAGACAGAGGAAGAGAAGCCACCTACAACACCTCGTCGAGGTTTCGCTGGAGCCAGCGAAAAAAGGCTCGGAGGGGGCTTCATTTCGGCGTCCCAGTTCTTGTCAACTACGGCTTCGGGCGCCACTGCGACGCTTCCACATTTCGGAC
>WNFC01009728.1_pt1 | contig 18021 bp, 20 predicted proteins | sample 5400541 | NCBI WGS metagenome assembly WNFC01 (sample SAMN13153342, study PRJNA577476) | soil metagenome | isolation source: 120 cm saprolite under Douglas fir tree site 2 hole 2 replicate 1 | place: USA:California | collected 2015-04-18
CCTGGTCGACCCGCCCGCCCTTCCGTCGAGGGGGTGGGATGCCGCCGGCACGCCCGGCGTGGTAGTATAGCGTCCCGGGCCGCACTTAAACGGCAACCCGGATGTGAGGTCATTGACAGGACGGTCTTGCCATTCAAGGTGGGGGGATCGTATGCCGCGGGGGCGGCCAGAGTTGGGGAAAGACAGCATGGATATCTTCGATACGCTGCGTCTTAGAACGCCGGCAAACCAGGAGCTCGATGCGCCGCTGACCGCCGAACAAAAGGCGGCGATGATCGAGGCGGCGGCTCTCAAGATGGCCGAGCTGCTGGACATCCTGCGCATCGATCACCGCAGCGATCCCAACACCTACGACACGCCGCGCCGGGTGGCGCGCATGTACGTCGACGAACTCCTGGCCGGACGGTACTCCGCGCCGCCCAGCATCACCGAGTTCGACAGCGCGGAGAGCTTCGACGATCTGATCGTGAGCGGCCCGATCGAGCTGCGGTCGACCTGTGCGCACCACCTGATGCCGATCTACGGCACGGCGATCATCGGTGTCGTGCCGGCGGTCGATGGCCGCATCATCGGCCTGTCGAAATACGATCGCGTGGTCGACCACTTCGCCCGGCGTTTTCAGGTCCAGGAAGAGCTCACCCGACAGATCGGCAATTACCTGATGGAGGCGACGGCACCGCGCGGACTCGCCGTGCGCCTGCGGGCCGTGCACATGTGCAAGACCCATCGCGGCGTCCTGTCGTCGCACAATTCGCACATGATCAGCAGCGCCTATTACGGCGAGCTGAAGGAGGACGAGCGGCTCAAGCGGGAATTCCTGCAGGAATGCCGCACCCTCGAGCGGGGTGTCCATTCATGAGCGCCCTTCTCGACAAGATGCAACTCAGTCCCGTGTCTCAGCAATTGCGCACGGTGGCGCTGTACCGTTCGACCAAGACCTACGACCACAATGAAGGCCTGTCCTGCTGCTTTCGGCAGTGGCGGGCCGATGATTCGCACTGCCAGCAGATCCACGGCTACGCGCTCGCCTTCCGCTTCGTGTTCGCCACGCGCAGGCTCGACGAGCGCGGCTGGTGCCTGGATTTCGGCGGGCTGAAGGCGGTCCGTGCCTGGCTCCATGAGGTCTTCGACCACACCGTGCTGGTTGCCGCCGACGATCCCCACCTCGATGAGTTCGAGCGACTGGCCGGACTCGGGCTGATGAACCTGCGCACCCTGCCGGCCGTGGGATGCGAGGCGGTGGCACGCTATGTCTTCATGCATGTCGGGAAAATGGTGAGAGCCGATACGGCCGGCCGCGTGTGGGTCGAGTCGGTCGAGGTGCGCGAGCACAGCGGCAACTCGGCGATCTATCAGGAAGAGTATTGGGAAACGGCGTCTTCGATCTGAGGACGGCGGGGCTGCAGTCAAAGAGTCTTTCGACCAGATCGGCAGCGGCAGGAGGCTGCAGCCGACGCAACAAGTCAGTTCGCTTTCGGGGTGGGAGATGCAAAGAACGCTGACGCGGCGAAAAATCGTCGGGATCTTCAATGCGCTGGGGCTCGCCAGCGCAGCCGGATCGCTCGGTGCGGTGCGCGCCTGGGCAGCGCCGCTGCCGCAACCGCAGGGCAAGGTTATCCTCACCATTTCGGGCCGCATCACCAATACCAACAACGGCAACAGCGCCGAGTTCGACATGCCGATGCTCGAGGCGATCGGCATCGAGTCGTTCACGACCAAGCTTTCGTCGGGGCGACCGGCAGCAGCCTCTCCGTCACCGCCCTCAACGACTATGCGACCGAGATCCCCGTGGAGGATTTCAAGACGCTGCCGGTGATGCTGGCGACCAAGCGCGACGGCGCCTACATGCCGGTCAGGGACAAGGGCCCCCTGTTCATCGTCTACAACTACGACTCGAATCCGGAATTGCAGCACCAGCGGTTCTACAGCCGCTCGGCGTGGCAAGTGGCCCGGATGGTCGTCAAGTAGTCCGGCCCGGCGGATCCTGAGATCATGGCGAAAGCATTGACTGCCGTGTTCGGCCGGCTGAGCGGGGTCAGACAGCTGCTGCTGCTCTCTGCTCTGATGTTCCTTGCGGTTGCCGTGGTCGCCAATTCGGTCGTAATCGTGAAGCGACAGGAGGCCCTCGGCCGGGTCTCCCGCTACAACCTGACCTGGTTGCTGAGCCAGGCGGCGCACGAGGTGCTGAGGCTCCAGGAGGTGATCTCGGCCTCCACTCTGCCCGGAAGCCACGTCGATGCCGACGCCGTCGCGCTACGCGTGGACGTGCTGGCCAATCGAATGGTCCTGCTGCGCACCGGCGAAGCCGCCGAATTCATCAGCGAGCGACCGGAGCTCCAGCGCAGCGTCGAGCAACTCGAGGCGAGCCTGCCGGTCATCGAAAAGCTGGTTGCCCAGCTGCCCGACCCGCAGACCGCCCTGCACCTTCGCGCCGTGCTCGACCCGCTCGTGCCGCGCATGCTGCAGATGGCGGCGACCGCCAACGTGCGAAGCGGTGACGTCGTCGCCCAGGATCAACGCGACCTCAGCTTTCAACACTGGCTGCTCACCGGACTGCTGGTGACGGCGGGCGTGCTCATCGTGGCGCTGCTCTATCGCTTTGCGTCGGCCCAGCAAAAAACGAAGGCGGATCTCGAAGCCGAGATCGGCGAGCGCACCGCGCAGCTGCGCGAGTCGTTGGACTACCAGACCGCAATCAGCGACGTGCTGAAGGTGATGAGCCGCTCGACCTTCGATGTCGCGCCCGTGCTGCAGGTCGTGCTCGACACGGCAACCCGGCTGTGCCGCGCCCAGATGGCGGCGCTCTACCAGTTCCAGGACGGCGCCTTCCGCTGCATGACCGGCTGCGCCCAGCCGACCACGCCGGAGTGGGAGATGCTGGTCGGCAAGGTGGCGCGCGATCGCCGGACGGTGCACGTCAGCGATGCGGCGGCCGACCCTGCCTATGGCGCCGGCGAGGCGGTGGGGCCGGAGAGGGCGCGCTCGATGCTCGGCATTCCGATGAGCCGCGACGGCCGGCTGGTCGGCGTCCTGGCCCTCGCCCGCCATCACGGCGAGGCGTTCTCGGAAAAGCAGGCCGAGGTGGCCATGCTGTTTGCCGACCAGGCCGCCATCGCCATCGAGAACGTGCGCCTGATCGACGAAATTCGCGACAAGAGCCGGCAGCTCGAGAAGGCGCTGAAGCACAAGTCGCAGTTCCTCGCGACCATGAGCCACGAACTGCGCACGCCGATGAACGGCGTCCTCGGCATGATCGACGTTCTCGAGGCCGAGGGCCCGGGCAAGGACCAGAAGCATACCCTGATGATGATGCGCGAATCGGCGCAAGTGCTGCTGCGCAACATCAACGATCTGCTCGATTACTCCAGGATCGAGGCCGGAGGGCTGCGGCTCGAGGAGCTGCCGTTCCTGCTCAAGGATCTGATCGACGGCGCGGTCGAAGTCTTCCAGCCGCAGGCCGCGCGCAAGGGGCTGTCGCTGCTCGGGGTCGTCACGCCGGGCTCGGCCGACGCCTTCCTGGGTGATCCGACGCGGGTGCGCCAGATCATTTTCAATCTTCTCTCCAACGCGCTCAAGTTCACCGACCGCGGCGGCATCATGCTGCGCGCCGGCGCCGAGCCGGCCAATGGCGACTTTGCCCGCGTGACCTTGTCGGTGAGGGACACCGGCATCGGCATCAGCGCCGAGCAGCAGTCCCGCCTGTTCAGGCCGTTCACGCAGGTCGACAACTCGATCACGCGCCGCTTCGGCGGCAGCGGACTGGGGCTGTCGATCGTCAAGCAGCTTGCCGAACTGATGTCCGGCGACGTCACGGTGCACAGCCTGCCCGGCTCCGGCGCGACGTTCACCGTGACATTGAAACTGAAGCCGGCCTTCGCCGATTTGCGGCCCGGCGGCGTTTCCAACCTGCAGTTCGCCGCTCCCCAGCCGATCGCCGCGCTGCCGGCCAACATCCGTGGCCGCGCGCTGGTCGTCGACGACAATCCGATCAACTGCGAAGTCCTGTTGCGCCAGCTCAAGGTCCTGGGCATTGCCGCCGAACCGGCGGCCGACGGATTTGCCGGCTTCAGCGCCTGGCGCGCCGGCGATTACGACGTGGTGTTTGCCGACGTCCACATGCCGCTGATGGACGGCTTCACCATGACCGCCGAGATTCGCTCGATCGAGACCAACGAACGCCGCCAGCGGACGCCGATCGTCGCCGTGACGGCCGATGCGCTGGCCGGCGAAGAGGAACGTTGCCGCGCGGCGGGCATGGACGACTATCTTGCCAAGCCGGTCGGCCTCGACAGCCTGCGCAAGGTGTTGCAGCGCTGGCTTCCCGACAAGGACGCCAAGGCGCCGGCCATCGACCCGACCGTGCTCGACCCGTGGGTCGAGAATGACGGCAGTGCGCGGCGCAATATACTGCTGAAATTCAGCGAAACGGTGTCGTCGTCCTCCCATGATATAGAGAAGGCGATCGCCACGGGCGACCTCGCCACGCTCAGGTCGGCTGCGCACCGGCTGCGCAGCGGCGCGCTGGCCGTCGGGGCGAGAACATTGAGCGAATCGGCGGCAGCGCTGGAGAGCGCGGCCAAGACCGGCGATCGACCGGCCTGCGAGGGCCAGTTCGGCCAGCTGGTCGCCGAAATGGACCGCGTGCGCACGCAAATCGACGCCCAGGCCCCCTAGCCGGGCGACCAGACCGATCGATATTTCCCCGGTTGGCACAGCCCAGCGGCCGTCCGACACGGCTTGGCGCGGCCTGCGAATTGCATTAGCCTCTGGGCATTATTTTCCGCGCATCTGCAAAAAATTAGTCCTGTCATGGCTGGGCGTCCCCATATCGTCGTGGTCGAGGATGAGGCGGCCGGCCGTCAGTTATTGACCGGCTACCTGACGGCCCGAGGCTATCGCGTGACCGCCTTCGCCTCGGGCGTCGGCTTGCGCCGCCTGGTCGAGCGTGAGCTGCCGACGCTGGTGTTGCTCGACATCGGCCTGCCCGGCGAGGACGGCTTGGCCTTGGCGCGCTGGCTGCGGGAAAAAAGCAACAAGATCTGCATCATCATGGTGACGTCGGCCGGCGAAACGGTCGATCGCATCGTCGGTCTCGAAAGCGGGGCAGACGACTATCTTCCCAAGCCGTTCGAGCCGCGCGAGCTTCTGGCGCGCATCAAGAGCGTGCTGCGTCGCACCAACGGAATGCCGCCCGCGACGCCCGCCACGCGGGTGCGCATGGGCCGGCGCGTGCTCGACCTCGAGCGCCACATCCTGCTGGAGGCCGATGGCAGCGAAGAGGCGCTGTCGGCCAGCGAATTCGAGCTGCTCAAGCTGTTCGCCGACAACCCCAACAAGCCGCTGGAACGCAACTGGATGCTGGAGAGGATCGCCAACCGCGAGATGGCCTCGTTCGACCGCGCCATCGACCTTCGCATCAACCGCATCCGGCGCAAGATCGAGCATGACCCCGAGCACCCGCTCGCCATACGAACCGTGTGGGGCGTCGGCTACATGTTCGTGCCGCCTCAGGATTGAGTCGACGGATCGAGTGGATCGGGACGGGTTGGGAGGGCGGTGGTGCCCAGGGGCGGAATCGAACCACCGACACTGCGATTTTCAGTCGCATGCTCTACCAACTGAGCTACCTGGGCATGCCGTTGCCGACAGCGGCGGGCTGTATAAAACGCGTCAGCTGCGCTGTCCAGTTGGTCCGCGCTCGCTGTCCGGCTCGTCCTCGGCCGGTTGCTCCTCCGCCGGCACGCGATAGCCTTCCTTGAGCCAGCGGCCGAGATCGATGTCGGCGCAGCGCTTGGAGCAGAACGGCCGATAGTCGGCGGTGCCGGGCTTTCCGCAGGTCGGACACTTGGCGGCTATCCGCACGGCGCGCAGCGGCGGGGTGGATCGGTCAGTCATCTCCCTTCTCCAACGCTTCGAGCTGGGCCGCCAGAGTCGCGCCGCGCCGCGCGCGCGTCAACTCGAAGTGGCCGAGCCGCGTGAAGCCGTAGAGCTGCGTCGGCACCGGATCGCCGGCCATCGCCTCGGCCAGGGCGGCCTGCACCTTGTCGCGGTCGTAGGTGCTGCGCATGGTGACGAAATCGATCACCACCGCGCCCGCAATGTTGCGCAGCCTGAGCTGCTGGGCGATCGCCGGCGCCGCCTCCAGATTGACGTCGATCGGCCGGCGCGGCGCGCGGCCTTGCCGGCCGCCGGCGGCGGCGCTGTCGACGTCGACGGCGCACAGCGTCTCGCCCGGCTCGAACAGCACCTCGACGCCGCTTTCCAGCACGATGCGCGGGGCGAGCGCGGTGTCGATCTGGCCGGCGACGTCGTCGATGTCGAAGGCGGGCATCGGACCGTTGTGCCAGCGCACGCGGATCTTCTCGCCCAGGCGATCCATCTCGTCCTGCAGCGCGCGCGCCATGCCGCGTTCGTCGAGGATCACCTCTTCGAGCGACGCGCCGTGGTCGCGCAGCAAGCGGGCGATCGGATCGCGCTCGCCGGGGATGCGCGCCGAGAGATCGGCCGGCGGCTGGACGTCGAAGGCCTGGCTGCGGATCTTCTCCCAGCGCTCCATGACCTGGAGCGCGTCGGCACGCAGCACGTCGAGCGTGGCGCCGGCCGCGGCGGTGCGCAGCACGACGCCGCCTTCCAGCAATCCCTCGACGTGGGCGCGCAGGCGATCGCGCTCGGACTCGCCCTCGATGCGGCGCGAGAAGCTGACCCCCGAGCCGACCGGATGGTAAACGACGTAACGGCCGGTGACGGCGATGTTCATCGACAGCCGCGGCCCCTTCTCGCCCTCGCCGTCGTTGCGCACCTGGACCAGAATCGGCGCGCCGGGCGGCGGCCAGTCGTCGACGCCGGCGCGATCCTCGGCGCGCAAAAAGCCCGAGCGGCCGATGCCGATATCGACGAAGGCGGCATCGAGATCGGGCATCACCCGTTCGAGCCGGCCGAGGAAGACGCTCTCGACCCGCGAAGGCGCGTCGCGGCGCACGATCTGCAGCTCGACCAGGCGGCCCTCGGCGACCAGGGCCATCAGGAATGCCTTGGGCATGACATGGCAGATCAGCCGGTCGACGCGGCTCACGGCGCGGCCGCTTTCAATAGACTCGCGGCCTCGAACAAGGGCAGGCCGACGACATTGCTGTGGGAGCCGGAAATGAAAGCGACGAAGCGCGCGGCGCGGCCCTGGATGGCATAACCGCCGGCCTTGCCGCGCCATTCGCCGCTTTGGAGATAGTCGTCGATCTCGGCCGCCTCGAGCCGCTTGAAGCGCACCACCGTCTCGACCAGGCGCGTGCGCACCGTGCCGTCCGGCCGGCCCACGGCGAGGCCGCCCAGCACGCGGTGCCGCCGGCCGGACAGCAGCACGAGGCAGGCGCGCGCCTCGGCCTCGGTTTCGGCCTTGGGCAGGATGCGCCGGCCGCACACCACGACGCTGTCGGCCCCCAGCACGATGGCGCCGGGATGCACGGCGTAGGTGCGCGGCAGTTCGCCCGTGCCGGGGCTTTCGTCGATGTCGGCAGGATCGATCTCGGCAGGCTCGAGTCCGACCTGCCGAAGCAGCTCGAGCCGGCGCGGCGAGGCGGAAGCGAGCACCAGCGGCGGGATCGACGCGGCCAACGCCTACTTGAAGCGGAAGGTGATGCGGCCCTTGGACAGGTCGTACGGCGTCATTTCGACGGTGACGCGGTCGCCCGCCAGCACGCGGATGCGGTTCTTGCGCATCTTGCCCGAGGTATGGGCGAGGATCGTGTGGTCGTTGTCGAGCTTCACCCGGAACATGGCATTGGGCAGCAATTCCGCCACCACGCCGGTGAATTCAATCAGATCTTCTTTGGCCATCCAGCCTCCGGTTGGCGTGAAATATGACGAAGCGGCCGGAAAATGGGCTGCACGAGGGGTTTAGTCAACTGGACCGGGGGATTGGTTGAAGACCAATGCCCTTCTCACGGGCGCGGGCCTCCCCTATACAAGGCGCGGCTGCGGACGCCCGGGGAAGGAAGGACCAGTCACAATGAACGCACACCACATGTGCGGCCTTCTGGCCGCCCTGTTCCTGGCGCCGAGCCCAGCCTTTGCCCAGTCGATGACCGCGCCGGCGGCACCCAACGCCATCACCGCGCCGGCCCAGAAGACGATCGGCACCCCGTCGGCGCGCAAGGGCTCGGCCGCCCTGATCGTGATCAACGCGCGCGGCGCCAAGCTCGCCGGCCAGAAGCTCACGCTCGAGGGCGTGTCGCCCAGCGCCATCCTGTTCGCCACCCGACCGGCGCGCAGCGTCGGTCACATGGTGACGCCGGAGATGGTGGCCCTGTGGACCACCGGCTCGTTCGCCAAGGACCCGCCCAACGCCACCGTCTCGGTGTTCCAGAAGGACGGCTCGAGCGTATCGGACATCGTGGCCGTGCTGACGGCGCCCAAGCTCGACGGCGACAAGCTCACCTTCGACGTGGCCGTCCTGGAGGGCAACCTGGGCACCGCCGACGGACCGGCCTCGATCTTCATCGATACGCTGTGGTGGGGCATCGGCTCCAACGGCGCCACCTACTATGGCCAGAGCCAGACGACCGGCGGCATCACGCCCAATATCGAAGATCCGCACGGCACCAGCACCTTCACCGGATGGTCCAACCCCTCGCCGACCGAACCCTACGTCCGGCCGCAAACCGGCGGCGTCGGCGGCCCGCCGCCGCCCGATGTCGATCCGCGCTACCAGCAGCGCTACAACCAGCCGACCTGCGGCAAGCCTCCCCTGCTGCCTTGCTATTGAGGCCGTTCATGAACGCGTTTCGTCCCCTGGCCGCGGCCACGCTCGCGGCGATGGCTCTTTTCGCTCTCTGCGGCCCCGCCGCTGCGCAGACCGGCAGCGCGCCACCGCCGGCCAAGACCATCGGCCGGCCGCAGCAGCCGCAGATCGTGCCGTCGATGATCGTGCTCAATGCCCGCGGCGCCCGGCTCGAGGGCCGCAAGCTGACGTTGGACGGAATTTCGCCCAACGCCATCATCTTCGCCGATCGGCCGATACGCTCGGCGGGTCACGCGCTGACCGCCCATCTGCTCGAGGAATGGAGTGACAGCGCGCCCGACAGCTTCGCCAAGACCGCGCCCAACGCCACCGTCTCGGTGTTCAACAAGGCCAAGGCCGGCGTGTCCGATGTCGTGGTCGTGCTGAAGTCGCCCAAGCTCGAGGGCGAGCGGCTGGTCTTCGACGTCGACCTGCTCGAAGGCGACCTCGCCGGCGCCGACGGCGCGGCCTCGGTGTTCATCGACATCGTCAACCTGCCGATCGCGCGGCGGACGTCACATCGCGGTGCGTGGTACGCCGGCGCGCAGTAGCCTCACTGGCGCTGCTGCTCGGGCAAGAGCGGCAGCGCACGCAACATCAAACCGACAGTCGACGAAACCGCAGCTTCAATGAAGCCGCGCGCGATCTGCCATGCGCGCTCGGCTGCGCGTTCGGCATCAATCACAATCGGAGCCGGTACTGCGCGCGCATCGTTTTCCAAGGAGTACCCCGATGAATCGCACGCTCAGCCCACTCGTCCTGCTCGGCATTTGCACTCTTGCGGCGTCGGCCGCCCACGCGCAGTCCGTTCCGTTGGCCGGAAACGGCGTGGCGCCCAGCACCATGAACTACTCGGCCATGCCGGCGGTTGCGCGCGATCCCAAGGGCACCGTGGCGCCGCAGAACGGCACCGCCGAAGAAGCCTTCATCAAGGAGCAAATCCGCGGCACGGGCTACAGCGGCGTCAACAGCCTGATGCGCGACAGCGACGGCACGTGGCATGCCCGCGCCTACAAGGGCCCGGCCGACGTCGTGGTGGCGGTCGACCGTTCCGGCCACCTCACCGAGACGCAGCAATAGCAGGCGGACCGCGGGCCTCTGGCCCGCCTCATGATCTTTGCTGGGAGCGCGCCACTCCGTGGCGCATCTTCTGTCCTGACCGCGATCAATGAGCGCCACTGGAGTGGCGCGCTCCCAGCCCTAAACTGACGGCCCCGACGGCGCGCCAAAGCGCGCCTTCAGGCGCGCCAGGATCTGGTCGCGTGTCCTGCGGTAGGCATCGAGCCGCACCTCACGCGACCCCTCGGCGGCGCTGGGATCGCTCACCGGCCAGTATTCGACCTCGACCGCGGCACCGCGGGTGAATTCCAGCGCCTGGTGATGGGCCTCGGGCGAGAGGGTGACGATCAGGTCGAACGAACTGGGATCGACATCGCCGAAGGTCTTGGCGTGATGGCGGTGGACGTCGATGCCGAGCTCGTCGAGCGCCGCCGCGGCGAAGCCATCGACGTCGCTTGCCCGCACGCCCACCGAATCGATGTACGAGGCCTGGCCGTAGAGCCGCTTGGCCAGCGCCTCGGCCATCGGCGAGCGGATGGAATTCTCGCTGCAGGCGAACAGCAGGCTGGCCGGAATTGCGTTCATCGCCAGCGGCTGCTCACGACGTGATGTGAAGGGCGCAGATCAGGGTGAAAAGCCGGCGCGCGGTGTCGAGATCGACCTCGATCTTGCCGTCGAGCCGCTCGCGCAAGAGCTCGGAGCCCTCGTTGTGCAGGCCGCGGCGGCCCATGTCCAGGGCTTCGATCTGCGAGGGGCCGAGCTTCTTGATGGCGGCGTAGTAGCTCTCGCACATCAGGAAATAGTCCTTCACCACCTTCCTAAACGGCGTCAGCGACAGCACGATGTCGCGCAGCTTGCGGTCGTCGTCGGCATGCACGCCGAACACCAGGCGCTGCTCGAACACGCCGATGTGGAGCTTGTAGGGGCCGGGCTCGCCGCCGACCAAGACGAAGTCGTTGTCCTCGAGAAGATCGAACATCGCCACGGCGCGCTCGTGCTCGACTTCCGGCGTGCGGCGCGCGACGGAGTCTTCGTCCAGCACGATGTCGACGATGCAACGCCGTTGCGGCATGGCCGTGTCAGCCGCGGCGGTTGAGCCGGATCGAGATCGACCGGCCATGCGCGCCCAGGCCCTCGGCGTGGGCGAGCGCCAGGGCCGCGGGGGCCAGGGCGGCCAGCGCGTCGGGCGTGCAGGCGACCAACGACGTGCGCTTCATGAAGTCGGCGACGCCAAGCCCGCCCGAGAAGCGCGCCGCGCGCGACGTCGGCAGCACGTGGTTGGTGCCGGCGACGTAGTCGCCGATCGCCTCCGGCGTATGGCGGCCGAGGAAAATCGCCCCGGCATGGCGTATCTTGTCGGCCAGCACCTCGGCGGCAGCGGTCTCCATCGCCAGCTCGACATGCTCGGCGGCGATGCGATCGACGATGGGGGCGCAAGCGGCGACGTCCGGCACCAGGATGATGGCGCCGTTGTCGCGCCAGCTTGCAGCGGCGATGTCGCGCCGCGCCGTGGTCTTGAGTTCGTCGTCCACGGCGCGCGCCACGGCGTCGGCGAAGGCTCGATCGTCGGCTAAAAGCACCGACTGCGAGGAGACGTCGTGCTCGGCCTGGGACAACAGGTCGGTGGCGATCCAGGCCGGATCGTTCCTGTTGTCGGCCACGACCAGGATCTCCGAGGGGCCGGCGATCAGGTCGATGCCGACCTGGCCGAAGACGCGGCGCTTGGCGGCGGCGACATAGGCGTTGCCCGGGCCGGTGATCTTGTCGACCGGCTTGATCGACTGCGTGCCATAGGCCAGCGCCGCCACGGCCTGGGCGCCGCCGATACGCCAGACCTCGTCGGCGCCGGCGATCTCGGCCGCCAGCATGACCAGCGGATTTGTGACGCCATCCGGCGTCGGCACGACCATGACGACGCGCGGCACGCCCGCCACCTTGGCCGGCACGACGTTCATCAGCACCGACGACGGATAGGCCGCCGTGCCGCCCGGCACATAGACGCCGACCGAGTCGATCGGCCGATAGCGCGCGCCCAGCCGCGTGCCGGTTGAGTCGGTGAAGTCGACGTCCTGGGGCAGCAACGCGCGGTGAAACGCCTCGATGCGTTGCGCGGCAAACGCCAGCGCCTCGCGTTGCGCCGCCGGCACCGTCGCCGCCGCTGACTTGCGTTCGGCGTCGGCGATGCGCAGTCCCGCAGCGTCGGTCTCGACCCTGTCGAACTTCCTGGTGTATTCGACGAGAGCGGCATCGCCGCGGGCGCGCACATCGGCCACGATGTCGGCCACGACTCGGTCGACGTTCTCGTCGGTGTCCCGATTGCGCCCGAGGAAGGCCGAGAATTCCTTTTCGAAGCCCGGCGCCGAGGCATCGAGCCTTTTAGGCGGCACGGGAGATCTCGCGGAAGCGGTCGATCCAGTGACCGATCCGCTCCGGCTGCGTCTTGAGCGCGGCGCGGTTGACGATGAAGCGCGAGGTGATGTCGGCGATGTGCTCGATTTCGACCAGGCCGTTGTCCTTGAGCGTGCGGCCCGAATCGACGAGGTCGACGATGCGGTGGCTGAGCCCCAGCGACGGCGCCAGCTCCATGGCGCCCGACAGCTTCACGCACTCGGCCTGCACGCCACGCGCGGCGAAATGGCGGCGCGTCACCTCGGGATACTTGGTGGCGATGCGGACGTGGCTCCAGCGGCGCGGATCGTCGCTGCCCGCCATCTCGGCGGGCTCGGCGACGGCCAGCCGGCACTTGCCGATGCCGAGGTCGACCGGCGCATAGATCTCGGGATAGTCGAACTCCATCAGCACGTCGGCGCCGGCGATGCCGAGATGTGCCGCGCCGAAGGCCACGAAAGTCGCCACATCGAAGGAGCGCACGCGGATGATGTCGAGATCGTCGTGATTGGTGGTGAAACGCAGCTGCCGCGCCTCGGGATCGGCGAAGGCGCGCTCGGGCTCGATGCCGGCGCGCGCGAACAGCGGCGCCGCCTCGTTGAGGATGCGTCCCTTGGGCAGCGCCAGAATGAGCTTTTCGTTGACTTGCGACACGACCCTTTGCTCCAACAACGAATGCCCGCCGCTGGTCGACAGGCTATTCGACCGGATGGGCGGGCTTCCACGGGGTCGCCCAGGGCTCCCCGACGTCCCCCAAATGGCATGCAAGACGAGCGATTTCCAGCCGGATGGCGCGGCCTGCGGCGAACCGCAGCGTAACCGAACGCTCGCCGTCGCCGCGGTAGTCGAGGACGAGCACCAGCAATTCGAGCATGCGGTCGGGCTCGTCGAGCGGGATCTCGTGATGGCGGACCGCCGTCACCTCGTTGAAAACAAGGGCGGAATGGGTCCGTGAATAGGCCGCCTCGACGGTCGGATCGGCCTCCCAACGGAACCGGTTCAAAAGCAGAACGAAGCGCTTCTCGTCCTTGAAGTAGGCGCAGTCGCGCACCGCCACCAGGGCGTCCTGGCAGGCCGCCGAGATCACGCCGAGATCGTCGGCGTCGAGCGCCGTCAGTTTCAGCTGTTCCGGCACGGGGTTCAGTTTTTCACGCGTTCGATGTCGGCGCCGCAGGCGGCGAGCTTTTCCTCGAGCCGCTCGTAGCCGCGGTCGAGGTGATAGACGCGGTTCACCGTGGTGTCGCCTTCGGCCGCGAGAGCGGCGATGGCGAGCGACACCGAGGCGCGCAGGTCGGTCGCCATCACTTCGGCGCCGCGCAGCTTGGGCACGCCGCGCACCAGCGCCGATTCGTGATGGATGGTGACGTTGGCGCCCATGCGCGACAGTTCGGGCACATGCATGAAGCGGCTTTCGAACACCGTCTCGGTGATCATCGAGGCGCCCTCGGCGCGCGTCATCAGCGCCATCATCTGGGCCTGCAGGTCGGTCGGGAAGCCGGGATAGGGCTCGGTCATCACATCGACGCCGCGCAGGGCGCCGTTGGTCCGCTGCACGCGCAGGCCGCGCTCGGTCTGCTCCAGGGTGACGCCGGCTGCGCGCAGGCTCTGCGCCGCCGTCTCGATCAGATCAAGCCGGCCGCCCAAAAGTTCGACATCGCCTGCCGTCATCGCCACCGCCATGGCGTAGGTGCCGGTTTCGATGCGGTCGGGGATCACCCGGTGCGTCGTCTCCTTGAGGTGCTCGACACCCTGGATGGTGAGCGTCTCGGTGCCGATGCCGCCGACCGGCACGCCCATCGAGACGAGGCATTGGGCGAGGTCGGTGATCTCGGGCTCGCGCGCGGCGTTGTCGAGCACCGTCGTGCCCTTGGCCAGCGCCGCCGCCATCATCAAGTTCTCGGTCGCGCCGACCGAAACCTTGGGGAAGGTGAAGCGCGCGCCCTTCAGTCCCTTGGGCGCCTTCGCCACCAGATAGCCGCCGTCGACATCGATCTTGGCACCCATCGCCTTCAGGCCGGCGATGTGCAGGTCGACCGGCCGCGCGCCGATGGCGCAGCCGCCGGGCAGCGACACGCGCGCCACCCCTTCGCGGGCGAGCAGCGCGCCCAGCACCAGCACCGAGGCGCGCATCTTGCGCACGATGTCGTAGGGCGCCGTGGTCGAGGCGATCTTGCCGGCCTGCAGGGTGAGGGTCGTGCCGTGGGCGTGGCCGTTCTCGCCCGGCGCCGACCCGATCTCCACGCCATGCTGCTTGAGCAGCTGGATCATGGTGGAGATGTCGGCGAGCCTCGGCACATTGTGCAGCGTGAGCGTCTTGTCGGTCAGCAACGCCGCCACCATCAACGGCAACGAGGCGTTCTTGGAGCCCGAGATGCGGATCTCGCCCTTGAGCTGGCGGCCGCCCTTGATGCGGATGCGGTCCATGATCGCCTCCCCTCAGATCTTCGGCAGGGTGACGCCGCGCTGGCCCTGGTACTTGCCGGCCTTGTCGCGGTAGGAGATTTCGCAGGGCTCGTTGCCCTGCAGGAACAGGAACTGCGCCGCGCCCTCGTTGGCGTAGATCTTGGCGGGCAGCGGCGTGGTGTTGGAGAACTCCAGGGTGACGTGACCCTCCCACTCGGGCTCGAGCGGCGTGACGTTCACGATGATGCCGCAGCGCGCATAGGTCGACTTGCCGACGCAGATCACCAGCACGTCGCGCGGGATGCGGAAATATTCCACGGTCCGCGCCAGCGCGAAGGAATTGGGTGGGATGATGCAGACGTCGGCGGTGCGGTCGACGAAGCTGTTGTCGGCGAAGTTCTTGGGGTCCACCACCGCCGAATCGACGTTGGTGAAGATCTTGAAGTCGCGGCCGACGCGCGCGTCGTAGCCGTACGACGACAGGCCGTAGGAAATCACGCCTTGGCGCTTCTGGGCGTCGACGAAGGGCTCGATCATGCCCTTGTCCTGCGCCATGCGGCGGATCCAGCGGTCGGAGAGGATTGTCATTGGGGGGCTTCTAAAGGAGGGAGCTTGTAGACGAGAAGATTGGCCGGCTCAACCACCGGTCTTGCCGGCGTTCGCCGGTTTTTGGCTCTCCCCTTTCGCCCGTGCCTGGGCCTTGCGCCGCCTGAGGTTTTCCCGCAAAGCGGCAGCCAGCCGCTCGGCGCGCCTATCATCCTTTGGGGCGTCCTTCTGCGGGACGGGTTTTGAGGGGGCCGTCATGGTCGGAGAGGATACACCATTTGGCCGATGCCCTGCGCACACCTGATGAGAAATTCGCCGGCCTGCCCGGCTGGCCTTACGCGCCGCGCTATTTCGAGCGGCCGGACGGGCTCAGGCTGCACTATGTGGATGAAGGCCAGCGCGATGGCGCCAAGGTCTTTCTCTGCCTGCACGGCCAGCCGACCTGGAGCTACCTCTACCGCCGGATGATCCCGATCTTCGTCGCCGCCGGCCATCGCGTGGTGGCGCCGGACTTCGTGGGCTTCGGTCGGTCCGACAAGCCCACCGACGAAGCCCTTTATACCTTCGACTTTCACCGCGACACGCTGTTGGGCCTGATCGAGGCCCTCGACCTTCGCAACATCGTGCTGGTCGTGCAGGACTGGGGCGGCCTGATCGGGCTCACTTTGCCGATGGCGGCGCCGCGGCGCTACGCTTCGCTCCTGGTCATGAACACCGCGCTCGGCACCGGCGATGTGCCTTTGGGCGAGGGCTTCCTCGCCTGGCGCACCTTCTCCAACCGCAATCCCGACATGGACATCGCCGGCCTGATGCGGCGCGCCTGTCCGCACCTCAGCGAGGCCGAAGCCGCCGCCTACGCCGCGCCCTTTCCCGACGCCTCGTACAAGGCGGGCGTGCGCCGCTTCCCCAATCTTGTGCCCGACCGGCCCGACGCCGCGGGCGCCGCGCTGTCGAGCGAGGCGCGCGACTTCTGGCAAAGCCGCTGGACCGGCAAGAGCCTGATGGCGATCGGCATGAAGGATCCCGTGCTGGGGCCAACCGTGATGCGCGCGCTGCACGGCATCATCCGCAACTGCCCAGCGCCGATGGAGATCGCCGACGGCGGCCACTTCCTGCAGGAATGGGGCGTGCCGATCGCCCGCGTCGCGGTGCGCTCGCTTTAGCTGATAGCAAAGCTGTCATCCCGAGGCCGCAGGCCGAGGGACCTTTAAGGCGACAGGAAAGGTCCCTCGCTTCAGCGCGGATCAGATCCGCGCGACTCGGGATGACAGCATTTTCTTAATGCCTGCCAATACAAGCCTTCAAGCCTCGAGCTTCTGCGCCAGCGACGCCGGCACCCGCACCGGCATGTCCAAAAGCATCTGGGCGAAGGCCTTGGCCAGCGGATCGGCCTTGAGCGAGGCCATGCCGCCGCCGCCCAGCGCCTGGCGCAGCAGGAAGTTGAAACCCTTTATGCCGGGCAGGCGCCAGCGCGTGACCTTGCCCTGGATGCGATGGGCGAAGTATGTCGCCACCGCCTCCTCGGTCACCTCGGCATCGAGGATCGGCTCGTACTCCGGCTTTCTCGCGAAGATGCCGATATTGGCATTGTCGCCCTTGTCGCCGGAACGGCCATAGGCCAGCGCCACCAGAGGTACGATCTCGGTGGCGGCGTTCGGTCCGCTGGTCGGCAGCGGCGGCGCGGGCGGCGCCTCGGCCGGCAACTCAGCCAACGTGAAGCCGCCGCTCTTGGCGCCGCGCTCCATGGCGATCATCCGTCCGTCGCGCTCGATCGTGACCGGCACCAGGGTTTTGGGCACCAGGCAGGAGAACATGCGGATCACCGGCGAGGGCGAGACGCGGCCGGCGCCGAAGCTGCCGGCCATGCCGACTACGCCGCCGGTCGACATCGGCGCTATCTCGCGGCCGAGCAGAGACAACGCGTCCTTCTGGTCGTGCTTGGCCGCGATCTTGACCACAACCTCGCGGCTATCCTGGGTGCGGGCGTGCGGCCCGTAGGTCGCCTCGCCGCCGATCACCTCGATGCTGACGTCGCGGTAGTCGCCCATGTTCTTCTCGCGGAACAGGCGGCGCGTCTTCTTGATGATGGCGTCGGCGCTGTGCCGGCCCTTGGCCACCGCCTCGCGCCCGCCCAGCATGAAGATCGAGCTGACCTTGTAGCCGTCGGGCCAGGTGGTCGAGACCTTGTAGGTGTCGGTGGGCGGCCGACCCTTCGCGCCTGCGACGCGCACGCGGTCCTTGCCGACCTGTTGGTAGGTGGCGCCGGTGAAGTCGCACGCCACGTCGGGCACCATGTAGGCGCGCGGATCGCCGATTTCGTAGAGCATCTGCTCGGCCACGGTGGCGGGCGTGATCAGCCCGCCGGTGCCGTCGGGCTTGGAAAGCACGAACGAGCCGTCGCCTGAAACCTCGGCCACCGGGAAGCCCATGTTGTCGTAGTCGGGCACCAGGCGCCAATCGGTGAAGTTGCCGCCGTTGCACTGTGCGCCGCATTCGATGATGTGACCGCACAAGGTGCCGGCCGCCAGCCGATCGTGATCGTCCATGCTCCAGCCGAAGGCATGGATCAGCGCGCCCAGGGTCACCGCCGAATCGACGCAGCGGCCGGTGATCACCACGTCGGCGCCTTCGCCGAGCGCGCGGGCGATCGGAAAGCCGCCGAGATAGGCGTTCATGCTGGCGATTTTCGCCGGCAGCTCGGCGCCGGTATCCATCTCGCGGATGTCGAGCTTGCGGAACTCGTCCAACCGCGGCAGCAGATCGTCGCCCAGCACGACGGCGACCTTGAGCTTGACGCCCGCCGCCTCGCAGGCTTTCAGCACGGCGTCGCGGCAGGCTTGCGGGTTCACGCC
>WNFC01003067.1_pt1 | contig 18010 bp, 19 predicted proteins | sample 5400541 | NCBI WGS metagenome assembly WNFC01 (sample SAMN13153342, study PRJNA577476) | soil metagenome | isolation source: 120 cm saprolite under Douglas fir tree site 2 hole 2 replicate 1 | place: USA:California | collected 2015-04-18
TACCTCAGCTGCTTGTCGCCTCACGGGCATCCCTACCTGGTGCTCCCGGTATCGAACAGCACGACGCTGATCGACGCCGACAGGTACTGCAACCAGGTGTTGCTCTACGACCACGCGCGTGCCGGCTGGGACTTGATATATCGATACGACTACAGTGCTACGGACACCCAGCAGAAGACGGGACGGGTAGGCTCCTGGGGTCCGCTTGTCGAGACATTCCGGCCGCTCTACATGCAGACTAACCAGATGGGTACTGTGGACGTGCAACTGGTGAGCCCCGACAACACCGGCCTGTGGGGTAGCTGGATGCGGCTCGCTCCCCTAAACTCCTACATCCGCGTCGACAATCTCGGGTTCCATTTGGCGGTTCTTGATCCCAACTGCGCCTTCACCGTCGATAGCTGAACTCAGCTTATTCTGCCAGCTTATTCTAAGAGAATAAGTACGCCTTGCCGAGCGATCCTCTTGACGGCACCTCAGGTGACGGCAATCGCCGACCGTGAGGCCCAGCACTACTCTAGCGGGCTTCCGTCCAGCTTTCAGAAAATGCCAACGCGCAGGTGCTGAAGGGCCTGCCTTCGCGCTCCCTCGGCCAGGGCCGTCCCGCCGCCTCGACGCCGTTTCGCGTGAGACGCGCGCCGAGCGCCGGGATCAGAAGCGTGCACACCCCGTAAGGCCGACCAGGCTCGGCGTTGGGCTGGGTGTGGATCAGCAATGGCTCCCCGATCTGATACCAGGTGAGCGCGATTTGCTCGTCGCGCGATCGCACTCGCTCGGTCCAGAAATAGCGCGGGTCGCCGGATTTGGAGAAGCGGGCGTCCACCACCGGGATCGCCGGGTCTGCCGTCTCGGCATTGAGCATCCCTTGGACGGTGGATTGGAGCCAGCGCGCCATCGCGATGTTGTCGGAGTAGATACGCCAGCGGTTTTCCGTCAACTCACTAGAGAGATAGAGCACGTGTCCAGGTCCCGCCGGGCAGGTTATGATGCGCCAGAAACTCGCATTTGTCGTGTTGGCGCCGCCATCGGTTGCGCTGAGACGGATGAACGGGTTCTCTCCTGTCAGGATCACTCGGTTCGCGTCGGCGGGCATTCGAAGTCACTCCCACGAAAATGGCCCTGCTAGAGTAACCTGAACCTATGGCCCTCGGAAGGACGATCGGATGACCAAGATCATCCTGGTGCGGCACGGCCACGTCGCGGGCATATCACCGGAGCGGTTTCGCGGCCGTGCCGATCTGATGCTGACCGCTGAGGGCTTCCGTCAAGCGGCTGCGGCGGCGCGCCGTATCTCCGCAACCTGGACCCCGGTTGCGATCTACGCCAGTCCGCTCAGCCGTTGTCAGGCGACCGCGGAGGCTATCGGAAAACCGCGCAGCCTTGCGCCGAACTCGCTCGACGGTCTGATCGACATCGACTACGGCCAATGGCAAGGACTGACACCGGACGAGGTCAGAGCCCGCTGGCCCGGGCAGCTCGAGACTTGGTATCGCGCCCCGGACTGGGCGGAGATCCCGGGTGGGGAGACTTTGCAAGACGTGCTCGTCCGAACGGTCTCGGCGCTGCGTGAGGTGATCGGCCGGCATCCGAGCGACACGGTCGTTCTGGTCGGGCACGACAGTGTCAATCGGGTCATGCTGCTGCACGCGTTGGGGCTGCCGCTGTCCCGGTATTGGCGGCTCGGGCAGCAGCCCGGCGCGATTAGCGAGATCGACTTCTTGGGCGACGGGTTCGCGATCCTGTCGATCAACGAAACTCACCATCTGAAACAACCGCCTGCGGGCGAAGCTGATCCTTGAGCCGGCCGGCGGGGTAGCGGAACGAGGCTCGGGGGTCTGCGAACCACCGCGACGATTCGGCGGACCCGGGCGCATCTGTTTTTGGGTGTAGCGCCTATATTGGGGTATCTGCGTCAAAGAAAGGGCAACCGGTGCTGGCCGGAGAATCTCGAAAGCGGGTCGAACGCGTCATCGCAATGTTGATCCTGGCGGCGCCGGCCCTCGCTTGCGTTGCTCCGGAGCCGCCGCCTGCGCGGAACCCGTTTATTGGGACTTGGGCGACCGCGGACAACGACAGCGTCACCATCCGCCAGGAAACGATCATCCAGACCCAGTCCGATGGTCGCAGCACGGCGCTCGACAAGAACTCCTGCCGTGGCGTGTTCCGCTTTGGCTATGACACGCAAAACCGGCAGGCGCTGACGGATTTGATCCCGCGGCAGCCCGATTTGCGCAAGAAATTGTCCGAGCTGTTGGTCGAACCCAGCTATCCGGTTGCCAGGCTCGACTGCGACCGCGGTGATCAAACTTATGTCCTGCTGAATGAGCGTCAGCTCGTGGCGATCTACCGCGACGGCGACATCGGCGCGATCGACCGCCTGGTGCGCCGCTGACCGGCGTCACAATGAAGCTCCGAGGATCACGGCACGAACGCGCGGGATCATGGCCAGGGTGATGACGTCAGGCTGGCGACGTTTGTCCCTTCTTCCTGCCCTGCTCGGTTTCGGAGTGGGCATCCTGGCGGCGTGTGCCGGGGGGCAGCCTTCATCCCCGCCCGCGACGGCGTCGGCTCAGCCACCGCAGCCGCCCCTGGCTAAGGACGCGCTTCCGCTCGGCGTTCCGCATCCGGCACGCAAGCCCACTCCGCCTCCCGTGCAGGGAGGCCCGGCCTCCGAGCCCGGCAACGAGCCTCTGGCGATGATCGAACCGGGCGCTCCAGCGGCCGCCTCCGGCCTGCCGGCTGCAGCGCCCGCCTCCGCCCCGCCGGCTCCAGCGCCCGCCTCTGGCCCGGCCGCCGCAGCGCCCCCGCAAGTGCAAGAGCTGATCGGCTTGGACCAGCCGGCCGCAACCCGCCTGCTCGGGACTGCGGTGGAGCGACGCGAAGAACCGCCCGCCACGATCTGGCGCTATAAAACTGCCAACTGCGAACTCGACCTGTTCTTTTATCTCGATCTGCGCAGCGGCCGGATGCGAACATTGCACTACACGTTCAAGGGCGATGCCACCGATTCGGCCGGACGCCAGAATTGCCTTAGAGACCTGGCCGCACGAAACAGCTAGAAACATTGCCAATGCCGCACCTCCTTCTCGTCGACGACGATGATCTGTTCCGTGAGTCGCTCGGTCTGAATTTGATCGATGAGGGATACGAGATTACCAGCTTCGGTAATGGCCACGACGCATTGTCCTATCTCGAGAGGGGCGGCACGGCCGACGTGGCGCTGCTGGACTGGCGCATGCCCAGCCTCACCGGGCTCGAGGTGCTGCGCAGCATGCGCCGCAACGGGATCACGATCCCGGTGATCTTTTTGACGGTGCTATCCGACGACATCTACGAAGAGGCTGCGCTGGCGGGCGGTGCCGTCGACTTCATCGACAAATCCCGCCGGCTGCCCATTCTCTTGAAGCGCCTCGAGTTGATCGCAAAAGGTGGACGACCCCTGCTCGATGCCGATTCGCGGCAGCCAATTTCGAGTCGCGCCGGTCAGCTCGAGCTGCGCTTCGACGTGAAGCGAGCGCTGTGGGCAGGCCTAACGGTCGACCTCACTCTAACGGAATTCAGGATCGTCACGCTGTTGGCCGATAAGGCAGGACAGGACGTCGGCTACCGCGAGATCTACGATCTTGTCCACGGCAAGGACTTTATCGCCGGACACGGCGCAGACGGGTATCGTGCCAATGTACGAACCTTCATCAAGCGTATCCGCAAGAAGTTCCGCGATGGCGATCCCGATTTCGACCACATCGAAAACTACCCCGGCTTCGGATACCGCTGGACCGCACCAGAGTAATGCCCGTCGCGGTACCAGTTGGGTTTGGTCGCTCACGGCAAAGACCGTGTTGCTTGCGGTCATCTTCGTCCTCGTTCCGGTCTTCCTTTATTTGGAGTTCCGCTCGGCATATCAGGAGAGCCAGGAGCTGCTGCTGCGCAGCGTGCGCGACGAGGGTCGGGTGATCAGTCAGTCGCTGCTGCCGTTGCTCGAAGCCGCCGACCGCGACTCTCTGCCGGAACTCGGCCACCACCTCACTCGCTTCGCCGGTGAGGCGACGACGATCAAGGTGCTGCTCGCGCCGGCCGGCGCCGGCGCCGGAACCGACGGATTTTATTACGTGGCGTCCTGGCCCGCGGTGGCGCCAAGCAACCTCGAAGTGGAACGCGAAACGCTGGCTCGGCAAGGCGTGCTCGACCGCCTTGCCCAGGATTGCCGAGGGGAATTGCCGTTTTCATTGATCTACTCTCGTCCCACCGGCGGCGCCGAGGTCGTCACCGCGGTAACGCCGTTGTCGACCGCGGCGGGCTGCTGGGCCGTGATCGCCTCGTTTTCCGCGGACGCCTTTCCGGCGGCGCATCTCGGCCAGCCTTACTGGGCGACGCCGCCAGTGTTGATTGCGGCGCTGATCTACCTCGCCATGGCGGTGATCACTTTTGTGACTATGATGAGCGTGCACGTCGGGCTGCGCCGGTTTGCCGAGCGCGCGCGCCGGATCCGCGAGCAGGGACCGGGGGCCGGATCATTCGTCGGCCGCCAAGGTCTCCCGGAGTTGGCCGACGTCGGAGCCGAGTTTGACCGGATGGTCGACGCCTTGCATCGTTCCGCGGCCGACATCCGGAGCTCCGCGGAGGATAACGCCCACGCCTTCAAGACGCCGATCGCGGTCATCCGTCAGTCGCTCGAACCGCTGCGGCGCGTCCTGCCTGCCGACAATCAGCGCGCCCAGCGTGCGATCGGGCTCGTCGAACACTCACTCGATCGGCTCGACGGGCTCGTCGCCTCGGCGCGCAGCCTCGATGAAGCCACCGCCGACCTGATCGCCAAGCCACGGCTGCCGGTCGATCTCGGCGCCATCGTTGGCAGGCTGATCCAAATCCAATCCGCGATCGTTGCCAGCCGTGACGTAACGATCATTCTCGCCAGTCACGATCTGACGATAACGGCAGATCTCTTGCCGGGACTGTTCGTGCTCGGCACCGAGGAGATGATCGAGACCGTGGTCGAAAACCTGCTCGACAACGCCGTCTCGTTTTCGCCGCCGGGCAGCGAGATCCTGATCCACCTGACGCGCGGCGGCGCCTATGCCGATCTTACCGTGTGCGACCAAGGCCCCGGGGTGCCTGAAGGACAGCTCGATCGTATCTTTGACCGATATTATTCCGAGCGGCGCGCCGAGTCGGCAAGCGAAAGCGCCACCAGCTATTTTGGGATCGGGCTGTGGATCGCACGCCGCAATGTCGAGGCGATGGGCGGCACGATCGGGGCGGAAAATCGTACCCCGCGCGGGCTCGCCGTACATGTTCGGCTGCCATTGGCCCCGAGCCGGGGGGGCGAATAGCACCGACCCGCGCAATGGAAGCCAGGCTGAAATCGGAAATCTGGGTCAGGGCGCTGATCCGGCGCTGCGATCTTGCCGCCATCGCGGTCGCCGTCGCGGCACGGGGTGACGCGGACGCCGGTGCGATCCTGCTCAAGTTCAACGGCCGCGATACCGGCTGCTTCGTGCTGGCGCAGGCGCGCGGGCGGGGCGGCGAGCTGCTGTGGATGCGGGCGACGGGCCCCGCCCCGGTCGAGGAGGCCGATGCCGACACTTACATCGAGCGCCAGCGCCGGCGCGACCCCGACCTCTGGGTGGTCGAGATCGAGACCGGCTCGGCGGCAACCGTGATCGACGGACTGATCGCGTGAAAATGATCGAACCGCCGTCGCATCCCGATGTCGAGATCGCACAAACGACGTCGGTCGCCGCACGCCATCTGCGGATCGACACCTTCAGGTTCAGGCATCGCCTCTTTTCCGGGGAGTGGAGTGCGGAGCGCAGCTATGACGTGCTGCACCGCGGTCAGGCGGTCGCGATCGTACTCTATGATCCCGATCGCGACGCCGTCGTGCTCGTCGAGCAATTCCGGCTGCCGGCATTGCTCGCCGGCAGCTCGCCCTGGCAGCTCGAAGCGGCAGCCGGCCTGATCGACACCGACGAGAGCCCGGAAGCGGTGGCCATCCGCGAGACCCGCGAGGAAACCGGGCTCTCCTTGATCGGCGAGCCGATCCTGATCCAGCGCTATCTGTCGTCCTCGGGCAATTCGGACGAAAGCGTGGTGTTGTTCTGTGCCCGCGTCGATTCGACTGCCGCCGCGGGGGTGCATGGCCTCCCGGAAGAACACGAGGACATCCGCGTCGTCGTCAAGACGCTCGCCGAAATCGAGGCGTTGATCGACGCCGGGGGGATCGAAAGCGGTCACACCCTGATCGGCCTCCACTGGCTCTTACGACACCGCAACTGTCTGCGGCGGCTCTGGCCGACGGGCTGAACGGTCCGGCGTTCAACGCGCCGTGAATTTCTTGAAATGCTTGGACAGCGTGAGCCCCTGGCTCTGATAGGACGAGCCGATGGCGTGGCCATAGAGCTTGTCCGGCCGGGCGATCAGCCGCTCGTAGACTAGCCGGCCCAAGACCTGGCCGTCCTCGATCAAAAACGGCACCTCGTGCGAGCGCACTTCGAGCACCGCCCGGCTGCCCGCACCCCCGGTCTCGGAGGTACCGAAGCCGGGGTCGAAGAAGCCGGCGAAATGAACGCGGAACTCGCCGACAAAGGTATGGTAGGGCAGCATCTCGGCGGCGTGGTCGGGGGGCACCACGACCGCCTCGCGCGAGGCGAGGATGTAAAAATCGTGCGGGTCTAGGACGATCCCACCCGGGCCTCCCGGTCCGCTATGGGCATAGACCGGCTCCCAGAAATCGCGCGGCTCGTAATGGTCGACCCGGTCGACGTCGATCAAATCGGTATGGCGGCGCGCCTTGTAGCCGACCAGCCCGCTCGCCGCCTCGCCGGCGACATCGACCGTGAAAGCCAAGCCGTCGCGGATAGGCTCGTGCGCCGACGGCATTCCTGGCGGCGTCTCGACTAGGCCGACCTCCTCGTGCAGCCGCCGGAGCGCGGTGTCGCTGAAGGCGGGCGAGCCGCGGCGGATGCGCAACTGCACCAGCGACGAGCCGCTGCGCACCAGAATGCTGAACGAGCGCGGCGAGATCTCGGCATAGAGCGGTCCCTTATAGCCCTCGCGAATGCGGTCGAACTCGGCGCCGTGATCGGTGATCACGCGGGCGAAGACATCGAGCCGGCCGATCGAGCTCTTCGGGTTGGCGAAGGCCGAGGTGCGGTGGCGCAATGCCACATACTCGCAGAGCGGGATGATATAGACGCAGTCCTTCTCCAGCACAGCGCCGCCGGTGAGGTCGAACCGGTGCATCGACAACAGGTCGAGCTTGTCGCGCACCCGCGCCCGCCCGCCGGGCAGAAAGCTTGCCCGCACCCGGTAGGCGACCTCCCCCAGGCGCAGATCGAGGCTCGCCGGCTGGATCTGGTCGTCGCCGATCGGCAGCGGCGACAGGATCTCGCGCCCCTGCGCCACCGCCTTGCGCAATATCTGCGACGGCAAGAGCCCGGTCGTGAGGTCCCGCTGGCGCTCGGTATCGAAACGCTCCGGCGCTGGGAAGAGGCTTCCTTCAATGGCCTCGGTCATATTGCAGGATTCCGGTCAAAGCGGCCGCTCCGTTCTAAGCCAACTGCCGCGGGAATAGCGGCGGCGCTCCCACGATCATTCCGGGCCGGCAGGCCACACTCGGGCCCGCCGCCGCCGTTCCTGTTTTTGTAAGACAAATACAGGCATGGGTGCAACGCACGAGCCGGCGGGCCGACCTAATTGACATCAGCGCAAAGAACGTTCCCCAGCATTGTTTACTTCCTCGGCGCTCGCGCGTGTTGTTACCACATTGATGCGTAATTGTCAATTGCCTTCTTATTTCGCAATACATCAAGAGATCCACCCCGAATCGCATCCGGAGTAAGGAGTGGCGGGCGTGCGAGAGTGCCCGATCTAGCTTATGCTCAGCTGATCGATGCCGTATTCCGATCGCCTTTGATCTGGCTGGCTTTGCCGCCGGCTCCGACGTTCTGGTTCATAACTTCGGTTTGGGCTTGTGCGTCGGACAGAAGCTCGCGCAATTGCGGTACGAGGTCCGGCTGCTTCTCGAGCAGCTTGGCGAGTTGCGTGCGCAGGTCGTACTGATTGAGCTGCGAGTCGGGCTTCTCTTCCAGCTCCGCAAGGGCCTCCTTGGCCCGGCCGCCAGCCGCTCCCGCATCCAGCCGAGCAGCTTGAGACCAGCTCCGGCAGTTTCTTTCCCAACGGTCTTCGCTGCTTCTTTTCCCGCTTCCGTCAGATACGGGGCAAGCAACCCGACTGCTGTGGCGGCTCAATGCTCATCCTGGCTCTCCTCTGTTGGCACTTGTTCATCTTGCAAGATTACGACGGCGGGTCCCAATCGCTCCATGTCCGGCTCTCGTCCAAGACGCTCGCAACGTTCCAGGTATTGCCGGACCATCGGAGCCATCCAGTGACCGAATGCCGCAGGCTGTTCGACAAACACTGGGGTTGCGATCGCCTCCACATTGGCCGCGAGCGCATCCGCAGCACGGCCCAAGGCGTCCAAGCAATTTCCCTTCACGGCTAACGCCACCGCGAGATTAGACCGGAACACTTCGGGCTGTTGCGCGGCTGGCTCGCGGCAGAGCGCCGCTGCCTCTTCCGCCGCCGCCAGCGCCGGCTCGCGCCGGCCGAGAGCGCTCAGCCTAGTGGTGAGGTTGTTACGGGCTGTAGCAAGGAGGGGGAGGAAGTCCGGTTCGCTTGCGGCCAGCTCGGTCAACACATCTTTGATCCGCCCGTTCGCCAGCGCTGCAAGCTCGCGCAGTGCCAGGGTATGTTCCGGCAATTGATCGGCAAGCGCCATCAACGCAACGAAATCGTCAATCTGATCGATCAGGTGCCGGAGCCAGACAACGCTGCGATGACTGGCGTCGCCTTGCGCATAGTCCTGGGCCGTGCGGATCAATGTCGCGGCGACTTTCCTGTCCGCCCGCTGCCAGGCGCGCTCCATGATTTCGGTTTGCACCCGCGGAAAGCGGCGGTCCTCGTTCATTCCTTGCAGCAGGAAGGCCTCGCCGATCAGGTCCGGCCGGACCGCATCGACCTCCCCCCGCCCGGCATCGGCAGCGCTTCAGCCAGCCGGTTGACGAGCTCGGCGGCCGGAACGGTTTCGGGGAAGCCTACGGCTCGCCGCTCTTCCCGAACGAGCTCTAGAGCGTCCTCTGCGCCGCACCCGCCCTGCAACGTTACGCACATCGCCAAATGGGCAACCAGCTTTCCGGGCAGACTCCACTGCAACGCCAGTCGATTCAGCCTCTCGCGTTCCCTTCCCGCCGCCCGTTCCGGCAGATCGACCCGGGTCAAAGCCAGAGCCGCCGCAGCGCCGGTGCGGATCGCCTCCGCTCCGGCCATCATCAGATAGAGCGGCTCGTTGTTGATCGCGTCGTCGCCGAGCCGGAGATCGAAATCCGCATTCGCCCCGGGCAGTGGCGGGCGGGGGATTGGCCCAATGCCGGCAATCTGCCCCGCAAGGCGCACTGCCTCGGCGAGCAGGGCGCGCCGGTCTTCGACGGCATTTATGCTTTGCAATGGCACGGGTTCGAGCGGGTCCGCCAACTCGTCCGGTCCCTGATCGGAGAAGCTGACCGGGCGGATTGTGCAAGCGGATTGAGGGGTGACAGATTGAACCGGCTCAGAGCGGCCCGTTCGGCAGCACCAGCACCTTGCCGTTGCGCCCGCCCTGCTGCGCACGGACCAGCGCCGGCTTGATGTCCTCGATCGGGTAGAATGAATCGACCGGCGCCTTCAGCACGCCTTCGCGGATCTTGGCCGCCAGATCGGCATAGATCTCCCGCACCTGCGCCGGGGTGCGCTTGGCGAGCCCGCGGCCGAGGTTGAAGCCGGTGATGCTGACGCCGCGCATGTTGAGGGCGGCGCGCGAGATTGCCGGGTCTTCGCCCGACATCGAGCCGTAGCTCACCACCACGCCGCCATCGGCGACGCAGTCGGCGATGCGCCTGCAGGCGTCACCCGAGACCGCGTCGATGCCGAGGCGGATCGGTGCACCGCCTGTCGCGGCTCGCGCGCGCTCGGCCAGGTCGGGCCCGTCCTTCAGCACGACATCGGCACCGAGTGCGCGCAGTTCGGCAGCGACATCGTCGCGCCGCACGACGTTGAGGGTGTGCACGCCACGCGCCTTTGCCAGCACGATCAGATGGCGCCCGACCGCGGAATTGGCGACGTCCTGGATGACCCAATCTCCCGGCGCGAGTGCCACGTGGTCCTCCAGCAGCAACTGCGCCGTCGCCGGATTGATGCGCAGCATCGCCGCCTGCGCCGGGTCCAGCCCGGACCCGATCGGGATCGCGTCCTCGCCGCGGATGCGCCGGCGCTGGACCCAGTTCTCGCGCTGCATGTTGACGACAAGGTCGCCGGGCCGGATCTGCGTTACGCCGCTCCCTACCGCGGCGACCCGGCCGACGCATTCCGCACCGGGGGTCGCCGGCAATGGCGGCCGCAAGCGATAGCTGCCGCGGCAGAACGAGACATCGGCCGGATTGATCGGGAAAGCCAGGACGTCAAACACGACTTCACCCGGACCGGGCGCCCCGACATCCGGCACCTCAACGCAACTCGCGACCACTTCCGGCGCGCCATAATCGGTGAGATCGATCCTTTTCATCAGATTTCCCCCGGTAACTGCATTGAAGGTGCCAGATGATAGCTTCGATCGCAGCTGCGGACGAGGGAGCATCTGCTGCCATCGACCGATTACCGGGCGCCGGTACGGGAAAAGCTGGAGGGTTGCCGTCTAAGCGATCTCGTCGGGGTGCCGAAGCGGCCGACTGGGATGGCTTTGGCGCGCTCCTTGAAGACGACCTCGAGGTCGTCGCATATTCGCGCCAGCTGGTGCTGATCGCGCGCGAGGTGCGGATCGGGTCGTTAATTGCGGTATTTATTATCTTAATATTGTCTAATTTATATGACATAACTCCCTCAGATCACGGCGCCGAGAGCGGACGGCGGCTGGACCGGGGTGTGGATGGCCGATGGACTCATACGGCCGCAGCCGCCGAGCGCGGCCGTTAGAGAGCAGCACCCGTCGGGCAAATTCGCCGGCCGTCGGGTCGGTCGGCCATACGACCAAAAGGAGAGGCCCCGCTGCAGACCCGCTGCAGGTGCAGCGGAGGCCGAATCGCCGATGCAACTATTTGTTGTCGCTGGCTGGCTCCAGCCACTGCCGCATGGAGGTGCCCGCCCGGGGCACGGCGCACCCGACCCGGGCTTTACCAGCCGCCGTCGATGCCGATCGCCTGGCCGGTGACAAAGGCGGCCTGGTCCGAGGCGAGGAAGGCGATCATCGCAGCGACCTCGTCGGGGGTGCCGAAGCGGCCGACCGGGATCGCTTTGGCGCGCTCCCTGAAGCCGATTTCGAGATCGTCGCCATATTCGCGCCGGTTGGTGCTGATCGCCCGCGAGGTGCGGATCGGACCGGGGCAGACGGCATTGACGGTAATCCCGAACGGCGCCAGATCGAGGGCCAGCGATTTGGTGAAGCCGACGATCGCGGCCTTCGAGGCGGCGTAAGTGGCACGGTTTCGGCCGGGCCGGAACGCGGCCTTCGAGGAGACGCTGACGATGCGGCCCCAGCCCGCTTTGCGCATCGCCGGGACGGCGGCACGCGACATCAGGAAGCAGCCGCGGGCGTTGACCCCCATTGTGCGCTCCCAGGCTTCGAGCGGCACCTCCTCGATTTCGTTGCGGTCCGCACCCTGCGGTGCCCCGGCGTTGTTGACGAGAATATCGAGCCGCCCGTAACGGCTCAGCGCTTCCTCGACCATCCGCCCGGCATCGGCTTCGACGCTGACATCGCCGAGCGTCGAAGAGGCGGTCCTGCCGCTCCTGACGAGCTCCTCGACCAGGCTGCCGACCCCGCCCCAGGAGGCATCGAGGTCGCCTTGGACATTATGCTCATTGGCGACGCCGGTGGAGACGACGTCCGAAACGATGACGGCGACCCCGGCGGCGGCGAGAGCTCGCGCCGTCGAATTGCCGATGCCGACCGGCTTGCCGCAACCCGTGATCAATGCAACGCGAGCGCTACTCGGCACCGGATCCTCCCTTTGCTTAATCGCAACGCTCTACGAGATGGGGGTAGAGCGGCGCGGTCAAGTCTTTAACTTGGGAGGCCCGCGGAGACGGCAAAGCGGCCGGCACTGGCCGGCCGCCTGCTACGCCGATTTCAGAGGTTGTTCAGGATGGCGGTGCCGTCGGGGGTGCCGAGCCCGGTGCACGCGTCCCAACCTGGGCCGGCGTTGTAGCCATTGGCTTTATCCTTGATCGCGTTGGTACCGGAGGTCACGTCCTTGCAGACCGTTTTGCCGTGCGCGTAGAGGAACGGGTTGAGAAAGCCAACATTCTTCCCCTTCCCCTGATTGAGCAAGGCGATGAGGCTCGCCATCAGCGGTGCGACCGCACTCGTCCCGCCGCTGGCGCCTTCCGATCCCTGGACCCGGGTGAAGTAGTTGGTGGCACTCATTGCGATGTCGGGGACGCCCCGGCCTGGCTTGTTCGAGGCGATCGAGACCGGGACGTTGGCGTCTTTCTGATAGGCGGGCAACGCTACTGTCTCGCTGACGCCGCCGCCGGTCGCCCAGCCGCCGCCGCCGGGGACGTTCCCGAACGGGGTGCCGTCGTTCCAGACGATGTCGACGCCATTCTGGATCTGGGTTCCGCCGCAGCCCAGCACCAGATCGTCGACGGCGGGGTGATCGACGTGGATCTTGCCGTCCCAGTGGAAGCCGTCTTCATCGGCGGAGCCGTGGTCGCCGGCGGCGGCGCAGATCGTAACGCCCGACGCCGCTGCCGCGAGGAAAACCTCGTGGAACGCCTGCTGGGCCTGCTGGTCGCCCGGGTCTTCCGGCCCGCCCCAGCTGATCGACACAACACCGGGGTGGCGCTGGGTGTCATGCACGGCGGCACTGACCGCGTCGAGAAAACCATTGCCCTGGTTCGGCCCAAAGTAGACGGCGATGTTGGCCTTGGGCGCTACCGCGCCGGCGACCTCGATATCGAGCATGACCTCGCCGTCATCGGCCCCGCGTCGGGTGGGGTGGTTGCCGGAGTGATCGACCGAGACGGCCGCGACCTTGGGCAGGGCAACGCCGATCTCCCTGAAGAACATCTGCAGGTCACTGTTGTTGAACCCGCCGCCGAGCTCGATGATGGCAATGCACTGGCCGCTGCCGTCGAGCGTTGTCCCGTTGTGCTGGCTCGGGAAGTTATAGCGTTTGGCGAACTCGGTGGCGGCGACGCCGTTGGCGCCGCCCGGCCCGGCCGCGCCGACCATCCGCCGGCGATGCGGCAACCGGTGCTTCGGGCGGGTGTCGAAGCCGAAGATCCCGGTGATCACATTTTCGAGATGGTTCGGGATGAAGATTTCGCCTTTCCGCCCGCGATAGGTCCCGCGCGAGTGGTGAAACATGTGCACGTCGGCCGGGAAGGCGCGCAGCAGGTCGCCGAGCTTGCCGGTCAACACCAGCGAGCGCTCGGCGGCGCTGCGGTGCGAGACGACGAGATTGTACTGCTGGCCGAAATGCTCGATTGAGTCGAGGTCGTCCGCTCGCGCTCCGTATTTCTCGGCCAGCTCGGCCTTCGATAGGTAATTTCTCCTGTCGAGCGGCTGCGCGTAGAGGTCTCCGACTGCCCGCTCGAGATCGGCGATGTCGCCGCCGGAGCGCACCCTGACCGTGAGGCTGGCAATCTCCGAGGAGTCGACCGGTCCTGCCGGGCGCGAGTTCGGCAACAACTCCCGCGCGCTGCCCCGCAGCGCGACGTGGGATGACGAGGAAGCTGCTGGTGTCTGCGATTGCATCGATTTGCTCCTTAGCCGACTGTTGCTCAAGAGCGTCGGCGTGGAAGACATAGCTTACGGACAGGGTTCGCAGTGTGACCGAGTTCACAATGCGGCGGAAACTTTGCCTGCCGGGGCTGCATTGCGCCCCGCGTCTCGCACCGACCGCGTCTCTGCCAGCCTGGAAGTGCGCATAGAATAGACAACATTGGCACCCATCTATGTCCGCGCTCGGCCGGCGATGGCGCCAAGGCGATTTTGGGGTGTGCGGTGCTGAGAAATGCGGTGATCTTAACCCTCCTGGTGATCGCGCTCGGCGCAAGCGGGGTCTGCGCGGAAGACAGGCTTCCGGCGCGGGTGGCAACGCACCATGCAATCGGTCTCGGCGACCGCCGGCTCGAGTATGACGCGATCGCCGAGACATTGCCGCTGACCGACGCAAAAGGTGCGGCGACCGCTACGGTCTTCACGACCGCCTATCTCGCTGCCGCAGCACCCGGACGTGATCGGCCGGTCAGCTTTGTCTTCAACGGCGGTCCCGGCGCTGCGTCGGTCTTTCTGCATTTGGGCGCGCTCGGCCCGCGGATCATGGAGACGCCGGCAAATGGTGCGGTGCCGAATCCGCCCGTTCGCCTCCTCGACAACCCGGCAACGTGGCTCGGCTTCACCGATCTCGTCTTCGTCGACCCGGTCGGCACGGGCTTCAGCCGCGGCGAGGGCAAGGAGGACAACCCCGACAAGTCGTTCTGGGAGGTGCGCGCCGACATCGCCTCGCTCGGTGCGGTCATCCGACTGTGGCTGACCCGGCACGAGCGCTGGGCCTCGCCGATCTTCCTCGTCGGCGAGAGCTATGGTGGGTTCCGAGCGGCAACTCTGGCGGAAGCGCTGCCGCACGATGTCGGCGTGACGGTCAATGGGCTGGTGCTGATCTCACCGGCACTCGACCTCTCGGCATTGCATCAGGACGAGCGCGATCTGCTCGCCGCCGCCTTTTTCCTGCCGTCCTACGCCGCGACTGCAGCCTACGCCCATCCGCCGGGGCGAGACCGCGGCTGGGTCGAGCGCTTCGCCCTCTCGGACTACCTCGTCGGTCTCGCCGGTCTCAAGGGCGAGCCGCCGTCGGGTGACCCGTTTATCGCCACGATCGCGGAGATCGCGTCAGTTCCCGAGGATATCGCCCGGCGTCACCGCGGTCGCATCCCTCGTCAGGTATTCGCTCGCGAGGTCCGGCGCGCGTCGGGCGAGGTGGTGAGCCTCTATGACGGCTCGATCACTCGCCCGGCCCGCTCCGACGAAGATGGAGAGGGTGCCTCCGACCCGCTGCTTCAGCCGGCGGTCGCCGCCTATGGGGCGGCATTCAACGCCTACGTCACCGACGCCCTCGGCTATCACACCGATCTGCCCTACCGGGTGCTGCCCCGCGACGTGTCGCGACAATGGAGCTGGCAGGGCGAACGCCAGGGCGACGGGCTCGGCCGGGCGATGTCGTCGCTGGAGACCGCACTCCTCCAGCACCCGGGAACAAAGGTGCTGATCGTCGACGGGCTTTACGACCTGGTGACGCCCTACCTCGCCTCGCGCTGGCTCGTCAACCAGCTGGGGGTCCCCGACACGGTGCGGGCCGGCATCCGCCTGCGCCTCTATGAGGGCGGTCATATGATGTATATGCGCCCAGAATCGCGTCGGCTGCTCGCTCGCGACGCCGCCGATCTCTATGCCGCACCCGGCGCCGCCCCGCCCTCGCAGTAGGCGGGCGGTGCCGCCGGCTCGTCCGATGCACGAGCGCGAGCTGCTGCGGATTTGCGGCCTTGCCGCCGTGCGCGCCCTCTTGGAGAGCGATCCCGGCCGGGTCGAGCGGCTGTTTTTCGAACCGGCGATCAGGGGCGATCTCGACGCATTCTGCCAAGGGCTCGCCCGCGCCCACAAGCCTTATCGGCAGGTCGACGGGGCGGAACTCGCGCGCATCGCCGGCACCGTGCTGCACGGCGGCGCCGTGGCGATCGCGCGCCCCCGCCCGGTGATCGATCTCGATCCTGACGCGGCCGCGGCGTGGGCCCAGGACGGTAAGCCGCTCTTGATCCTCGACGGTATCGGCAACCCCCATAATCTCGGCGCCATCGCCCGCACCGCCGCCTTCTTCGGCCTCGACCGGATCGTCTTGGCCGACCGTCCCGACCAAGCGCTACCCTCGGACGCGGCCTATCGAGTGGCCGAAGGCGGCCTCGAACACCTGACGCTCTGCCGCGCGCAGCTGCCCGCGGCCTTGCGCGAATTGCGGCATGTCTACCGGGTCGTCGGCACATCGCTTGCCAAGGGCTCGGTACCGAAGAAACACGCAGGGGATCGCCCGGTCGCGCTGATCCTCGGCAATGAGGAAACCGGCCTCGGCGCGGCGACTCTCGCCGCCTGCGAGGAGGTGGTGAGGATCCCCGGCCGCGGGCATGTGCAGTCGCTCAACGTGGCCAGTGCCGCAGCGATCCTGATCTATTTGCTCACGCGTTTCTGACGGGAGGGGCGTGCCTCGGCGACCAAGCGGTCGAGAGCGCTGAGGAGCGCCGCCTCGATTTCCGGCCCGCCGTCGAGGTGCTTCAACAGCAATGCCGCCGCTTCGAGCGTCGACAATGCCTCGCGGCGCGGCTCCCGGCGAATTCGGCCGTAGCGTGACGGGTGCTGCGGATTGAGCACCAGGCGGCGCAATTTCAACAGCCACGGATTGCGCCACCACAGCGTCTTTGCCTCTTTCCAAGTGCCGTCTAGCAGCACCACGCCCTCGAGCGCGCGCAACATCGCTTCCTGATCCGCCGCGGGCTCGCCCCGGCCGTCGAGCGCAACGACTTCGCGCTGAAGGCCGAGCGCGGCCGGGCGCGCCGAGCCGAGGTAGAGCACCGCCCAGCGCTTCGGATCGGCCGGGCGGCCGAGCCCAACTCCCGCTAGGGCCCGCGACAGATTCGCCCAGGACAGCCCGATCGCGAGCTCGGCGCGGCGCAGCAAAGTGCGGGTCAGCGCCGCCGTCGCCAACGCCTCCTTCTTCTCTTGCGGGTGCTGGAGGATCAGCACGAAAAGCCGGTTGTCGATCGGTTCGGCATTTGCCATGACCGCCTCCCTTTGCTCGACGAATAGCATGGCCGGTTCCCGGCATTGTATCGTGACCGCTGCGGAAGGTTCACCAAGGGAGGACAGCCATGGCTCTGGAAGTAAGGCGTATCGTCACCGGGCACGACGCCGGCGGCAAGGCCGTCATCAAGACCGACGAGCGTCTGCCCGCGGTCAGCAGGTTGGGGCGCCCGCATATCGCCGGATGCGAAATCTGGTCGACGGACAAGATGCCCGTCGACAATTCCGACCCGAGCGAGCCCGCCCAGCGCAAAGGGTTCGTCACCCGCTATAATTACGTCGGCACCGGGCAGGGCACGGTCGTCCGGATCACCGAATTCGCGCCCGGCGCGCCCAAGTTCATGCACCGGACCGAGACGGTCGATTATGCCTTGCTGCTGTCGGGCGAATGCGATCTCGAGCTCGACAGCGGCGAGGTGGCGCATCTGAAGCCCGGTGATGTCGTCGTCCAACGCGGCACGATGCACGCCTGGGTCAACCACGGACCGGCCCCCTGCGTCTTCGCCTTCATCCTGATCGATGCCAACCCGGCCACCGCGGCAGGCCAGGAGTTGCACACGCACTTCCCCGTACCCTGATCGCGAGCTTCGCCGGCAGCGCCTGGTAGGTCGCGCCTCGAGGAGGTCGTACGCCCAAATCGCAGCCCCAGCTGTGCAGTCTTGGCAGTCATCTGCGAGGTTCTGCCCTCGGGTGCGCCGAACTTCGCATATTGTTCGCGCTGCTCTGCGGCGATCTCGCGAAATTCTCCAAGGGTGGGCGTCCCTTTCGGAGCCGACGTGGAACATGCTCGTCTCACGATGATTTTCACACTCGGATCGCCGCTTGAAATTCTTTATCAGGATTGTAAGCTACCGGCGCCGTATAAACTTCGAATTGCGGTGCCTAGCCATGAAAATCCAGGCGAAGATAAGCTTGGCGATATCCGCGGCTTTTCTCGTCGGCTTGGCGCTCGCCGGCGTCGGGGACTACATCATCGTCAAACGTAACGCAATGGAGGATAGCCTGCAGAATGCGCGGATCATGATGGAGGCGGCGTCCGCTATCCGAACTTATACTTCGGAAAACGTGAGCCCTCTTCTGCAACAACAAATGAAGGTCGAATTTCTTCCCTATGCGATTCCGTCTTAT
>WNFC01006306.1_pt1 | contig 18006 bp, 16 predicted proteins | sample 5400541 | NCBI WGS metagenome assembly WNFC01 (sample SAMN13153342, study PRJNA577476) | soil metagenome | isolation source: 120 cm saprolite under Douglas fir tree site 2 hole 2 replicate 1 | place: USA:California | collected 2015-04-18
GGGTACCTCTGGACGAACGACGAGCCGAACCTTCGCGCAGCCGAACGACGTCTGAGCGAGATCTTGGAGCGAGGAGAGCTACCGCTGAGGCGCTAGGCAACGCGGCATTTCACCCACTGCACCCAGTCAGGACAAGCCGACACCCACCCCCTCGTGATCAGCACCGCAACCACCGCGCACCCCGGCGGTGTCACCCAGAGACCATGGAGGGTGCCCGTCCGTGAGCATGAGCACCGTCTGCCAGCGGACGAATGACTTCGAACTTGGGATGCGCGCAGAGAACAGATCGGGCGGCTGAGCGCGCCCAGGTTGGAGGGGCCGTAACCCGCACCGATCGAACGTTTCCCGATCGGGCCATGCGAGCAGACCGCGGACCTAACCACCTCGGCCACCGTCGGTGGTGGGAACAGGGTCGCTGCGCGATCTCAGAGCTCACGCTCGTACACGTACATGAGCGGACCGTCCGCTCCGCCCACCCGGTTGGTGAAGCCGAGGCTTTCGTACAGACCGCGGGCGGCCTGATCCGGCTCGTCGACGCCGATGTCCATGGTGTCTGCACCGCGCTCACGCGCCACCTGGAGGGCCGCCTCCATGAGCGCCCGACCGAGTCCTTGGCGGCGCCGGTCGGGAACGACGTACAGCTCAGCCAGGTAACACTCTAGGCCGCTGCTCCAGATCGCCATGCGGAAGCGGAGGACGGCCAAGCCGTTTGGTCCCTCCCCGACGAGCAGGACGATGGTGTCGCCGCCATCGAGAAGCTGCCTGGCGCGCTCGGCCAAGGCCGATGGCAGCGGCGTGGGCTCGTCGAATTCTCGATTGAAGTCGTGAAGTAGGCGACCGATCGAGTCGACGTCTTCAATCCCGGCGTGACGGACGAGGTGTCCTGCGGCACCCGGCACACTTTGCGAGTCTAGCGAAAGCATCCACGAGCGCCGGAGTGGTTCAGACCGGTAGGCATGGCGCGTACCGACCAGCTCTCGGTCCGTTCGAAGGGTCTCCCGCGGCCCGCAAACCTGGCGGGATCGACGGCTCTTCGGCAGCCCGGCGAGCCGCAGATGCGGCGCAGGAGCTGCGGCCTCCCCGTGGAACGGCGACGTAGCCTCGTCTGGATGGCACCGCGTGACTTTTCTGGAGCGGCAAGATCCCCGCTGCGACTGCCGTTTGGCGACCCCGTCGCCGCCGAGTTGGTCGCTGCCATCCATCGGGGTGACGTGGGCGCTCTTCGACTCCTTCTCGTGTACCGTCCGGAGCTCTCCACGGTTCGGATGATCGGCCGCAAGGGCGTTGAGGGGGGTTGGAGGACACCGCTCCACGCTGCGGCTGACTGGCCCGGTTACTTCCCGGCGGCTCCCGCCACCGTCGCCGTACTGCTGGAATCCGGGGCTGATCCCAATGACGACTCGGGTGGCGGCCGCCCCGAGTCGCCGCTGCACTGGGCGGCCAGCAGCGACGACCTGGAGGTCGCTGTCGCACTCGTCGACGGCGGCGCCAACCTTGACACCCCGGGCGGTTCCATCGGCACGCCCCTCGACAACGCCATCGGATACGGGTGCTGGAACGTCGCGCGGCTCCTCGTCGACCGTGGCGCCACCGTCACGAAACCCTGGCATGCGGCGGCGCTTGGGATGCTCGACCGCTTGGTGGAACTGCTCGGTGAACAGCCGGAACCGGATGAGGTGTCTCAAGCCTTCTGGCATGCGTGCTCGGGCGCCCAACGCCGCGCCGCCGAAGCCCTCCTCGGCCGCGGCGCGGACCTCAACTGGGTCCCCGAGTACGCCGACGGTACCCCGCTCGACGCAGCAACCGGCCACGGCACCCGACGAGAGAACGTCATCAGCTGGCTACGCGACCTCGGTGCCCGATCAAGTCGTCGCGCCGATTGAGGCGCGTCGACGGCCCCGCACGCGGGCGCAGAACGCTCCGAACGAACCGGTCTGGTTCGGACCGGTGGCCCTCCTCAGTTGCGGCGCTCCGCTTCATCGATGAGCAGGTGGCTCCAACGCCCAAGTCAAGCCCTGCTGACAACTGCGCGTGTCCCAATGCCGGCGTCATACGGACATCCTGAGAACGAAGGGGAGGTGGCCGAGCGGGTGAGGCTGGTCTGAGGGCATGAGCCCAGCAGCCTCAGGGATGTGCCGTCATCGGTCTGTGACCGTCACGGTGGGGCAAACGGGTCAGTGGGTTGGTCATCCAGTCAGCGGGCAGGGGATTGCGACCATGGAGCTGCCCGGCGGATCGGTCGGGTCGGAAACGAACGAAGACGCCAGCTTGGTGGAAGGCTCGCTTTCGATCCGCGGCCATGGCCCGCCCGTGGCCGGATCGTGACCCGCCGTAGGCATACGCTTCCAACGCGGCGGCAGAGCTCCACAGCGAGCAGGTCGCCACGACCGGGGGACGGGCCAGAGCGGTCGCCCAGAGGAGCCCGGGCGAGGCCGCTAGAGGGCGCGCGGCCTGGAGGCTGGCCCGAAGGAAACGTCCGACCTGGCTGGGCCGGGTTCGAGCCAATGTGAGCACCACGGCCGGCCCGTCTGCCGGCGTCGGATCGGTCATGTCGTCGCTGATTCCGGGCCATGTCCCGGCCGTGTCCGAGCCCCGGGCCCGGTGATATTCGTGGGCGTTGACCGGTGTCAGCCGCACATGCCAGCCGCTGGCCAGCGCCGCTGCCAGAGGGTCGGCGGCGAGGAAGGCGGCGAGGGCAGCGTCGTCGTCCCACAAGGCGATGAGGCCGACCCGGCGAGGCTGCGGGGCGACGAGAGCACGACCGCCGAGCGGGGAAGCGAAAACGGCGGTGGCGTAGCGAAGGCCGGGCCTCGACTCGGGGCGGGGGGCGGTCCGCAGCGCCTTGATGGCGCGGGGAATGGCCAGGTCTGCCAGGTGGATGGATCCGATCATGACAACCTCCCGTGGAAGTACCGTCCAGTATACTAGTTAGTACCGTGTGGGAAGCTGCAACTCGAAGGAGCTCCGATCGCGCTGTGGTTCGTCGCCAGCTCGAAGATGTGGCGGCGCGGCTGTTCGCTGAGCAGGGCTACGGGGACACGACCGTCGACCAGATCGTGGCCGGAGCCGGTGTAAGCAAGCCCGCCCTCTACCGCCATTTCGAGTCCAAGAAGGACCTGTATCTCACCCTCCTCCGTCGTCATCGGGAGGAGCTAGCCGCCGCGGCCTTGGCCGAGATGAGTTCAGGCCAAGCCCTCGAGTCGGCCCTCCCGGCGATGGTGGAGGCGTGGTTCGCCCATGTCGAGCAGTACCCCTACACCTGGCGAATGCTCTTCCAGGACACCACCGGCGACGCCGAGATCCAAGCGGTGCACGCCGAGTTACATCGGGCCCAGGTCGCGGTCGACGTCGCCCTCCTTCAGCTGGCCGACCCGCCGCTTCCCCCCGAAGAGCTCGAGCCGCTCGGGGAGGTCGTCCGGAACAGCCTGGCCGGCCTGGCCCTATGGTGGCTCGAACATCCCGACACCCCCCGTTGCGTGCTCGTCGCCACCATGGTCCGGGTGGCACGGGGAATCTTGGGCGCCGGACACTGAGTCTCGATCTGCCGGTGCAGCGGCGGTGGCCCTGCGATAGCCGTGCCCGGTGGCCTTGGCGGCCGGGCGGCACCGATCGCTAATCCTCGCGCCCGTGTGATTTCAGGGTGGCGGCCACGGGACGCCCATATTGTTGTGGGGTGGTACCGCCCCGGCGTCAATGACGGTCGAGGTCACGAGAGATGCGGCCCGAAAACCCCCGCGCCGCTCGCCTCGTCGACGATCTGATCGCCTACGTCAACCGCGAGGACGTCGACCCGGTCACCCAGGCGGCGATCGCGCATGCCCAGTTCGAGATCATCCACCCCTTCGCCGATGGCAACGGGCGCGTCGGACGCGTCTTGATGGCGCAGATCCTCGAGGTGGCCTCTCTTGCTGGGCGGAGACGTCTTCCACCGGGCCGCTACCGATCCCTACCAACCCGCCGCCCTGGCCCCGGCGCCCCCGTCGCGGGAACGACGCCTGTGTGCTCAACTGAGAAGGATGCTGGACCCGAGCGGGGATGACCCTGCTTTCCCGACGCTCGACGAGATCCAGATCGAACGGATCCGTGCCTTCGGCAGGGAAAGAGAGATCGCTGCCGGCGATGTGCTGTTCAGCCCGGCGAACGAGGCGTACGACTTCATCGTCGTCGTCGAGGGAGAGGTTGAGATCGTACGCGGGAGTGGTGATCACGAGGTCGCGATCATCCGGCACGGACCCGGCCGGTTCCTGGGTGAGCTCAACATGCTCACCGGTCAACGCCCGATGCTCACCGCACGAGTCGTGACCGGTGGCCGGGTTGTGGGCGTGAGCCCTCAGGCCTTCCGGACGATGATGGCGGCCGAGGGCGAGCTGTCAGACTTCATCTTGAACGCCTACATCGCCCGACGGGACGTGCATCGCGGTGGTGAGGCGTCCGGCTCGATGACGATCATCGGATCCCGCTTCTCTCCCGAGACGCTGCACCTTCGATCTTTCGCCGCCCGGAATCGCTTGCCCCACCGCTGGGTCGATCTCGAGGAGCAGACCGACGCGAAGGTGACCTTGGCGGCCGTAGGGGCCCGGTCGCAGGACGCGCCGGTGGTCATCACCCCGACTCGGCTCCTGCTGTCGGCCACACCCGGAGAGCTGGCGTCCCACCTCGGTCTCGCCTACCGGCCGGTGCCCGACCGTACCTACGACCTGGTCGTGGTCGGTGCCGGGCCGGCGGGCCTGGCCGGCGGCGTCTACGGGTCGTCTGAAGGGCTCGACGTCGTCGTGCTGGACGCCGTGGCGGCAGGCGGTCAGGCTGGAACGAGCTCGCGGATCGAGAACTATCTCGGGTTCCCAGGGGGGATATCGGGCGAGGAGCTGGCCAGCCGAGCAGCGGTCCAGGCCCAGAAGTTCGGGGCCCGCGTCAACAGCCCGAGCGCGGTGGTGGGCCTCCGCGGCGACCTGGGGCTGTTCACGGTGTTGCTGAGTGACGGCAGCGAGGTGCCGGCCAAGTCCGTCCTGGTGGCGACGGGCGACCGCTACGGCCGGGCAGGCGGCGTTGTTCCTGGCCGGGCATGGCGCAGCCGTCATCATCGTCGTGCGAGGTGAATCGCTGGCCCACTCCATGTCGCAGTACCTGATCGCCCGCATCGAGTCCGACCCGAGAGTGGCGCTGCGGCCCCGGACCGAGGTGAAGGCCCTCGACGGAACCGGACGACTCGAACGGCTCGCCCTCGGGGACACCCGAGTCGCCGAGCAAACCTGGACCGACTGCCAGGCCTTGTTTTGTTTCATCGGCGCCGACCCCGCGACGGAGTGGCTGCCCGAGGAGGTGCAGCGAGACGGGCACGGCTTCGTCCTCACCGATCGTGATCTTCGGAGCGACGGCGTTGCTGCCGGGAATGCAGCCCCGCGGGAGCCGCTCCCGTTCGAGACCAACCTCCCCGGCCTCTTCGCCGCGGGCGACGTTCGTCACGGTTCCATGAAGCGTGTCGCGGCCGCCGTCGGCGAGGGCTCCAGCGCGATCCGTTCCGTCCACGCGCATCTCGCCGTCTTCTCTGCGTGATAAGCGCTACCGCGCTTTGACGACGCGTCGCTTGGCCGGCGACCGAAGGCACGACCGGCCGGCCGAACGGCGACACCTACTCGGCGGCGCGCTCGTTGAGACAGTTGGCCGAAACCAATCCTGACTCGACGACGAGGTCTTCCAGCGCGGCCGTCCAGCTGTCCCAGTAGGGCCGATCCGGCTGGGCCGCGATCGCTGTGATCAGGCGCCGACGGAACTGCTCGCGGTCACCGTTGAAGCACACCTCGACTACGGCCGCCGCCAAACCGAAGACGCGCGCCTGCCAAGGCGCGTCGAACGCGAGCTCGCCGTTGCGGCGCGGCGGCGTGGCGGGTCCGTCCGTGTCCAGCTTCACAGGCGCGCCACTCCGATCATCGAATCGCGAGTGACGAGGCGAGCCAGCTCGTCCTCCGGCACGTCCTCGGTGCCGGCCGGCCGACCCGGAAGCACGAGGTAGCGGATCTCGGCCGAGCTGTCCCAGACACGGACGGCGACAGACTCGTCGATCTCGCAGCCCATCTCGGCCAGAAGGACGCGAGGCTCGCGCACCATGCGGGCGCGGTACGGCGGGTCCTTGTACCAGGCTGGCGGAAGGCCGAGGACCGGCCACGGGTAGCAGGAGCAGAGCGTGCACACGACGACGTTGTGGACCTCCGGCGTGTTCTCGACGACGACCATGTGTTCGCCCTGGGCGCCGCCCAAGCCGAGCTCGGCGATGGCCGTTGTCCCGTCAGCGAGCAGGCGCATCTTGTATTTGGCGTCCACCCAAGCACGGGCGACGACCTTCGCGCCGTTCATCGGACCGATGTCTTTCTCGTAGGCGCGATTGACCTCCTCGATGAAGCCTTCGGGGACCAGACCACGTTCGGTGAGCAGCTCCTCGAGCGCTGCGGCGCGGCGCTCGACGGGCGACGGCGAGTGCGGCTGATGGTGATCGTCGCTCATGGCTTCTCCAGATAGCTGTCCCACAGATCGACATTGACCGAGACTCCCCGCTGCCCGTCGTGCCACAACTCGTCCGCTTCGAAGCACACCGAGTAGGTCTGTTCGGGAATCCGCTCCGGGGAATGCGCCTCGACGTCGGGGATGGGGAACGGTCCGTCGACGCGCGTCACGACGCCGACGCTGCCTCGAATGTAGCTGGGGCATCGCGTATGACCGTGGGGATGCCACTCGCGGACGCGGACGTGGTCTCCGAGGTGAAATCGTGACCGGCCCGGCGACGCATCGGGCCGGGGCTCGGGTCGCTCGGGCCCCGACAGCGGAAACGGTCCCCCGCCACGCTGCTCCAGCTCCCTCCGCGTGACAGAACCCGTCTCGACGGCGATCGTCGCAGCCGCCGTCAGCCAATGCTCGTAGTAGGACGAGCTCAGGTAATGCGCCGGGTCCATGCGTTCGATCGCGTGACGTAATGCAGATGAGCTCGGGTTGGGATGGTTCCGCATCACAGCCAGAAGCAGACCTCTCGCGACCTTCTCCCACGCCTCGTGGAAGACCGGCTCGTCGCGCTCGACGACGACAGCGCCGAAGCCGTCACGGCCCCCGAGGTCGTGCATCGCGTCCATCTAGATCGCGTCCATCTAAGCAGTATCCCAAGAGACTGACCCGCGTGTCGCCGGCTTTCCCTCGCGATCCAGGATGGCCCGCGCCGGATCTGGTTGACAGGGGGCCCCTGACGTCGCACCCCGAACCGTAACCCGCGCCGGAGGCGGCGATCCGGGATGCGGATGGCGCGCTCGGGCCCGGTGTCGTTCTGGGCGCCGATCTGGGCGGGTCGGCCAGTGTGGTAACCGTCGATCCGCTCGGCTCGGAGGACGGCAGCTGTGGCCCGTCCAGAGGTCAGCCGGTCTCGAGCAGCACCTTGAGGCGGGCGAGGTCTTTCCGGTTGGCGCCACGCATGGCCCGAGTCATTAGGGGCGCCACCAGCTGCGAGAAGCCCGAAGGCGTGCCTCGGTTGCGGAGGGTCATGTGGGTCCCACCGTTGGGGGTGTCCTGCCACGTGTAGATGGTTTCCATGGGAAAAGGCCCTTCGGACGTCGCTTGCACGAATCGCTCGCCGTCCAGCAGCTCTTTGACCTCGTAGGTATAGGTCAGCCGTCGTCCGAGGAACTGCGCGACGAAAGCGATCCTGGATCCCACCTCCACCGGCTTGGGTGACTTCCACTCGACCGACTTGATGTTCTGGTACCAGGCGGTTGCGTTGTCGGGGTCCATGGCGAAGGCTGCCACGGACTGTCTCGGCAGGGCGATGTCGATCTCGGTGACGACATCGACGTTCATCGTGGGCCTCGGCTGAGGAGGCCCGGACCGCTCAGCAGCGCGGCCAGGCGGTCGAGGATCTGGTCTCCCTCTAGCTCAAGCGTGACGGTGACCATACTCGGCTCGACTCGACCGTGAGGTACTCGCCCCAGTGGACCTGTCCATGCCGGCAGAGTCCTTCGTCCGGCTCGTCAGCTTCCAGTGTTGATCCCGGTGCTGGCGAGTGGGTTCGGTCTCGGCGCACTGGCGCGGACCAGGGCGTTGGCGTCGACATGGCGGAACGGCCGCTCTTGATCGGGGGTCTGTAGCAGCCCCTCCGACTCGTAGGACCAGCTGTCGTGCTCCGGGTCGAGGGTCACGATGATGCGATAGCTGAGGGTCCGGAAGTTGGCGTCAAGGAAGGGGTTCGAGAGGATGCCGTGGACCTCGGACCCGACTGCGGCTTCCAGCTCGAACCTCCGAGCATCGGGTGTGGCAGGGCCAGACGCCAGCAATACCTGCCCGCGGGGGATGCCGAGCGTGAACGTGACGGCCTGGGCTGCCGGCTCCCACAGCCAGTAGCCGACTTGGTCGTGGAAGGTCTCTACCTCCCCTGGGCGGGTGATATGGGTGTGGTAGCGCAGGCCGTAGAACAGCTGGGGCCCGTTGGTCTGTGGGTCGATCGGCTGCAGATCGTAGTGCTCGACGTAGGGCTCCCGCTCGTCCCCAGCCGCCGCCGGATGCTGGTCCGCGCCCTTGGTTCCCTCCCACACCCCGGCCATCAGCGTTAGTGGGCCCAGGTTGGCCAGGGTGTCGTTGTCGGATTCGGCCTCGGTGTAGATGTCCGGTCCGTAAAAGGACATGGCCCTGCCTCCTGCGGGGAGCGTACTGATGGCTACTGGCTATGGTCGCGCGGCGAGCCGGGCTCGCGCACTCGATGGGGCAGTGCATGAGGCGGCCACGACCCTAAGTGAAGGAGAGCACCATGGCGAGGCAGCCTTGCCGAGGCCCGGGGTTGTGGACCCTTCGGGGTAGCCTCCACGTTTAGCTGGGACGAGGCCGAGAGGAGCGATCACGATGCCACGAACGAAGCAGCCTCCGTTCGCGACCATCGAGGACGCAATGGATCTCGCGCACAAACGCCTGCCTCGCAGTCTGTTCGAGATGATTTGTGACCCTGGGCACTTGAACACTCGAATCTTCAACGAAGTGTGGTTCCGCCCGAGGGCCGCCGTCGTTTTCGAAAAGCGTGATCTCACGACCTCGGTTCTCGGAACCGAGATCTCGATGCCGGTGCTTCTTGCCTGTCCAGGCGGGGTGCGCATGTTCCATCCGCAAGGCGAGAAGGCGACCGCGGCGGCGGCGAGCCGGGCCGGCACGATCGATGTCGTCGCGATGGGTCCAGGACATTCGATCGAAGATGTTGCGGCTGCGGCATCTGGTCCCCTGTGGAAGCAGCTCTACATGTCACGGGGTCGCGAGGGGGCCGAAGAGGTCATTGATCGGGCCAAGAGCGCCGGGTATCAGGCGCTGGTCGTCACGGTCGATGTGCCCCACCCACCATCCCGAGCGGTCGTCAACACGCGATTCAAGCTTTCCAACGTATGGAGGAATCCTGAGGCGATCGTGCGGCCACGCTGGCTGACCGGGTTCCTGAGGGACAGGCTCAAGGCCCAATTTACGGAACGTCTGACGCTCAATGAACGGCTGGGGCCCATCCCGGGCGGACTACCCCTTTACCTTCGCACCGGCACGTTCGAGAACAAATTGGCCGCGACCTGGGACGACTTCGACTGGCTCAGCAAGCTGTGGGGAGGGCCGATCGTCGTCAAAGGGGTCCTCTCCGGCGATGATGCTCGCCGCGCCGTGGGCGTCGGCGCCGCGGCGGTCATCGTCTCCAACCATTACGGCGGCAGGGGAGCCCTTGACGGTTTTCCTCCCACTCTGCGCATGCTCCCCGAAGTGGTGGCGGCCGTCGGTGGTGATTGTGAAGTGCTCCTCGACTGCGGTGTTCGACGAGGTGCGGACGCGGTCAAAGCCGTCGCTCTCGGCGCCAGGGCGGTACTAATCGGTCGTACCTACCTTTGGGGCCTTGCTGCCGCTGGCGAGGCAGGCGTGTACCGAGTCCTTGAGATCTTTCGCGACCAGGTTGACCACACTCTCGCTGGAATCGGCTGCCCCTCCATCCAGGCGCTCGACCCGTCCTATGTCGAGATTCCGGCCAGCTGGCCCCGCTGGCCTGCAAGCGCGATCGCGGCGACCGACGTGTATCCCGGTCCTCGGACCTAGTGTGAGCCGTAACGCCATAGAGGTCGTGATGTGCGATCGCCGATAAGGCGATGTTCTCTGGCGAAAGGGAGGTTCGGATGGCACAACGCACCGTGGTGCTCGAGCAGCCGACGCCCATGACGCCGTCGTATTCGGCTCCCAATTGCACGGCACGCGGTGGTTCAACCAGTTCCATGTTCCACCCGGAGGGCTATTCACTGTGGAAAGTGATGGCCGAGCTCCACGCCGCTACTGAGTTGCACTGGCAAACCAACCACGGTGACGAGGTGCTCTTCGTGCTCTCCGGGGAGTTGGAGCTTGACGGCAAGAGATGCGACCCCGACGGCGTAGTGATAGTCGAGGCGGGAGTCCCCGCGCAGGTGCGAGCGCTTGATGGTGCCCATCTGCTGCACTTTGGCTCGATGGACATTGAGCCGCCGTCGAGCGGTCCGCTCGGGCCACCCGCCTCCGACGGTAGGAGCGCGTACGTCATCGACTCCACCGAAGCGATGGCAAAGACAGCTGGCTCGACGATCTTCTATGCCGACGGTTCGTCACCAACGAGTCGCATCGCCTTCTTCATCGTAGATGCGCGACATCGACACGAACCGCGCACCATCGCGTCCCACAAGCATTCGGAGGACGAGATCATCCACATGCTCGACGGAGAGATCAATGTGGGGCGGGTCAGTGTGTCTGCCGGGCAGGCGTTCGCAGTGCCGGGCGAGCATCGATATGGATTCCGCTCACACGGACCGTTTCGGTTCATCAACTACCGTCGTGACATCTCTACCGTGGTTCACGGAGTCGATGAAGAACCAGAGTTGGAGACCATCGGGAGGATGCGCAGACTCATGTCCGTCAGACAGAGGCAGCCGTAGTTGTCAGGCGGGCCCACCGCTCGACCTCTCCCCATCCGGCGAGCACGGGCTTGCCGCCCTTCACGACCGGTCCCAGACGGTCGTGGTCGCCCAACACAGTGATGTCAGTGGTCGGATCGCCGTCGAGGAACAGTAGATCGGCCAGGTATCCCTTGCGGATCTGCCCAAGGGCCTCGCCGACCAGCGGACCGGCGTTAGCCGTCGCGGTCAAAAGCGCGGCCAGGGGCGACAAGCCCAGCAACTCGACGTAGGTGGCCAGCTCAGCCGCATAGGTTCCGTGCTTTGCGAACGGACTGCCGAAATCGCCACCGCTAATGAACCGAACGCCGTTCCCGTAGAGCGTTGGAAGGCCCTCAATCGACTCCTGGAGGGGCCCCTCCGCGATCTCCCTGCGGACACCGTAGGGCTCGGCCCTTCCCTCTGCCATCGCCCGAACGTAATACAAGGCCGGGCACACCCAGATCTCGTCGCGTGCAGCGCTCAACTCGCTGATGGTCGCCTCGTCGAGGTATGTAGCGTGATGGACGATCCGGACACCGTTTCGGACAGCTGTCCGGATGGGTCCCGCGCTGCGAGCGTGCATCGCGACGAATGCGCCGTGGGCATCGGCCTCTCGAACGGCGGCGGAGACCAGCGCGTCGTCCAGGCGGGCGTTCTGCGACGGATCGCTCCCGCGCATCCCGTCGGCCGCGGGTATGAGCTTGATGACCCGCACGCCAAGCGCACACTGCTGGCCCACGACTCGGCGCATCTCCTCGGCGTCACCGACCTGAACCGGCGCCAACCCGGAGGAGCCCTGCGTCGTGATGAGCTCACCCGCCGGCCATAACCGGGGGCCGGGGATGAGCTCGCGGTCGATGGCACGCTGGATGATGACGTCTATTCGAGGTCTGAAGGTCCCCGCCCCGATGAGCAACGTATAGCCCGAGGAGAGATAGGTCGCGGCGATCCCAGCAACCTCGAGGGCGTGCTCGTCGTCCGGCATCGCCTCGGTCGAGTCGCCCTTCCTGTTGAAGGAATCGTGGGCCCCCGCGTGCGCGTCGCACAACCCGGGCAGAACGCACGCTCCCGCGACGTCGACTACTCGCACAGAGTCCGGATCGACCGGCGCGGACCCTCGGAACACCCCCGAGATGCGATCCCCCTCGATCAGGATGTCACCCTCGAAAGGCCGCTCGGAGAGGTCACCCGAGCACGAGACGACTCGGGCTTTGGAAATCAGGGTGCGACCCGGGCGTGGTGTCATCGCGGTCTCTCGGTGCGGCCTCTCGGTCCAAGCGGCCTTCGCGAATCATATCGTGCTCCTCCCACATTAAGATGGGGTCAGCCTCGATGACCGTCACCCGTGCACCTCAGGTTTCGCTCCGCAGCGCAGATCGGTTCTTCATCGGCGGGGAGTGGGTGCGTCCCTCGTCGGGTTCGCACTTTGAGGTCATCAATCCTACGACTGAGGAACCGCTGTTCCGGATCGCCGAGGCCAAGGCCGACGACATGTCCCGAGCGGTGTCGGCGGCGCGCCACGCCTTCGATCGTGGCCCTTGGCCGCGGCTGAGTCACCGCGAACGTGCGGATTATCTTCGGGCCTTTGCCGCCGAGATACGTGCTCGCGGGGCGGATCTGGCCACGGTTCACACCAGCGAGATGGGAGTCATCCAGTCGATCGCGCGCACGATGATCCCGCGTACCGCTGCCGCGTACGAGTACTACGCCGACCTGGCCGAGACGTTCAGGTTCGTAGAGAGCCACGAGCCATCCGACGGTGTCGGCGCCGGGTACCTGGTGCGGGAGCCGGTGGGTGTGGTGGGGGCGATCGTCGCTTGGAACGGCCCCCTGTCGCAGATCACCTACAAAATGGCCCCGGCATTTTTGGCCGGGTGCACGGTGGTGCTAAAGCCTTCACCTGAGTCGCCCGGCGAGGCGTGCATCATGGCCGAGATCGCCGAGGACATAGGGCTGCCACCAGGTGTGCTGAATGTGGTGACGGCGGACCGGGAGGTGTCGGAGCTGTTGGTCCGCGATCCACGGGTCGACAAGATCACGTTCACCGGGTCGACGGCCGCCGGACGACGGATCGCCGCCATCCTCGGTGAGCGAATCGGACGGTACACGCTCGAGCTGGGTGGGAAGTCGGCTGCGGTCGTGCTCGACGACTACGACATCGAGACCGCCGCGAGCGTTCTGGCCCGCCAAGCCTGTTCCCTGACCGGCCAGGTTTGCTCGTCGTTGACCCGTATCGTCGTGGGCCGGTCCCGTCACGATGAGATGGTGGAGGCCTTGAGCTCTCGGTTTGCCAGCGTGCGCATTGGTGACCCGTTCGATCCGTCCACCGCGATGGGCCCGCTCGCGACCGCACGGCAGCGAGACCGGGTCGAGGGCTACATCGTCAAGGGGGTGGCCGAAGGCGCGACCCTAGCGGCGGGTGGTCGGCGACCGGCTCAGCGCGACCGCGGGTTCTTTATCGAACCGACCGTCTTCGCTGGCGTCGACAACTCCTCGACCATCGCCCAGGAGGAGATCTTCGGTCCCGTGACGTCGGTGATCCCGGCCGACGACGAGGAGCAGGCGATCGAGATCGCCAACGCCACGAAGTACGGGCTCGCCTCGGCGGTGTTCACCAATGACCTTGACCACGCGTACCGCGTAGCCCGACAACTCCGTGCTGGAAGCGTCGGCCATAACTCGTCGCGATCCGACTTCGCCATCGCGTTCGGCGGATTCAAGCAGTCGGGTATCGGACGTGAAGGGGGCACCGAGGGCCTTCTCCCATACCTCGAAACCAAGACCGTCCTGCTCGCCGGAGCGCCAACCACTCTTCGGGACCTGTAGCCGGGCGCCAGAGGTCCTGTGGCCGCCGCCATGGAGGATCGGCGCTCACCGGTACCCCTGCGGAGCGACGTGCGCGATCGTGCCCCCCTCGACAACGGCGCCGGCGGACAGCAGGCCCGCGATCTCGCGTTCGCTGAAGCCCGCGGACTCGAGCACCTTCCTTGTGTGCTCGCCGAAGCCGGGGGGGTCGAAGCGGGTCGTGATACCGGTCCGGCTGAAGGTTGCCAGAGGACCAGGCGAGCAGATGAAGCGACCATCGTCCCCTGGCCGAACGTGCAGGTAGTGCCCCTCGATCAACCGAGGATCGCGGATGACCCGGCTAAGCGGTCGGGCAGGCACCGTGGATAGACCTGCCTGGTTGAACGCCTCGACAGCGTTGTCGGTTGGGATCTCCGCGAGCGCCACCTCGATGGCCTTGGTCGGATCGAGTGCCAGCGCCGCGCCGTCCACCCCGAGCCCGGCACGAAGGACGGCGGCTGCGCCGTCGACACCTCGACCGGCCTCAACCCTGATCCACCCGTCGCTTGTCGGGTAGATCCGGTCGTACGGTCCCGGGCCCTTGAAGTCGGTCCCGCCGACTATCGCGGGCTCCCGCCCGTGAAACCTCGTGATCTCGCCGCTCTGCAGGAAGCAAGAGGTCGCTGCCAGCGTGGCCCAGGCCCGCTGGCCCTCACCCGTGTGAGCCCGATGGTAGAGGCCTAGGGTGATTGCCAACGCCATGACCGCTGCTGCTGTGTTGTCACAGATGGCGAGCAGGTTCACAACCGGCGCGTCATCGCCGCCCTCTGCTTTCATCATTCCCGACATCGCCTGGATGACCGTGTCCAAGCCACCCTTCGAGCCGAGAGGGCCGCCTTCGCCGTACGCTGACAGCGACGCGGTCACGATGCCGGGATTGACCTGCTTCAGCGAGTCGTAGTCGATGCCGAGCCGTTCGGTGACGCCCGGTCGGAGCCCGTCGAGGAACGCGTCGGCGTGCTCGGCGATGCGATGGAACGCGGCCACTCCCTCGGGCGTATGCAGGTTGATGACGAGGCTCGTCATTCCCCGGTTGTAGAAGTAGCCGGTCCCCCGGAACCAATCCGGCGTCGGCGCCTCGACCTTCACCACGTTGGCGCCGAGCTGCGCGAGCAGCGAGCCGGCGTACGGGACTGCCAAGAACCAGCCGCTGTCGAGGATCGTGTAGCCGTGGAGTGGCCCCGGTCGCACCGGTGCGGTTCCCCCTTCGGGCTGGGAGCCCCATATCGGAACCTCTCCGTCGTGTTGGCCGAGCATCGGGGCCGGGCCCCGGACCGCCCCGGGCGTCGAGGTCAGCTTCAGTGGCACTCCGGGCATTACCACCGAGCCCCTCTCGGGGTCCTCGAGCTCGACGCGCATGCCGATCGCCCGCACCTGGGGGTGGTCGAGCCAGTCGTCCCGGTCCTCGAGCGGTCCGCAGGGGATACCGCGCGAGTCGAAGATCTCCAGCCATTCGGATCGAGGCCGCTTCAGCGCTGCCGCAGCGATCACCTCGTGCGCCCACTTGAGGTTACGTGGGGTGACAAGGTTCTCGATCCGCCCCGCCATGCGCTCATGGTCGAGGAGGTCGCTCAGTCCCAGGGCGTCCAAGGCGTCGTGCTCGAACTTCGGGCCGAGCGCACCGGAGGCAAACCATTTACCATCGCCCGCGAGCAAACGGGTGTAGAGGGGACGGCGTCCTGCGCTCGAGACCGATGTGATCGGATCAGGGCCATCGGGATCTTGCCCGAGCATGCACAGCTCCTGGAAACCGTTGAGTCCCGTCACCGTCACTCGCTGGCCGGAGCCCGAACCCTCGCGCTCGACGAGCGCGGCTGCGGTGCAGACCGTCGCCCACAGGCCGTGGACGTAGAGCACGGTCGGGTAGACCGACGCCACCGGATCCCCGCTCATGGAGTACTGCCGGGCAGCCTTGCCGCCGAGCGCGGCCAGCAGCTCGGCAGACTCTTGTCCTCCGGCCCAGGGTGTGTAGCCCGACAGGTACGGCGGCATCTCGGTGAGGATCAACCTGGCGTTCGTCCGCAGCAGCCCGTCCGAGTTGAGACCGAATCGTGCGAGCTGCGTGCCACCGTTGGTCACGAGGACGTCCGCCCCGGCGGCCTGGGTCGCGAGCCACGCCAGACGCGTGGGATCCGACGGGTCCACGACCACGCCCGCCTTTCCCCGGTTCCATGTGGCGAACCCGGGCAGGTCACGGCCCGGATCTCCCTCCGGTGCTTCGACCTTCACGACCGTCGCGCCGAAATCCGCCAAGAACATGCCGACGATCGGCCCGGCCACCCCGGTCGAAAGGTCAAGCACCCGAATGTCCTGCAATGCATCCATCGCCTACCTCGTGATCTTTCCCATCTCCTGAAAGGGCGCGCGCCTCCGGTGTGCCGCGGACAACAGACGGTACTTTTGTTCGCATGTCGATCGCCATCACCGATGATCACCGCGCGCTGGCCCGCACCGCCTCCGACTTCCTCTCGAGGTACGAGGCCCGAGGCGCCACCCGGGCGCTGCTCGAGGCCGACACCGAACAGCTGCCTCCCTTCTGGGCGGACCTGGCCGCTCTCGGCTGGCTCGGTCTCCACCTCCCCGGACACCACGGCGGGTCCGGCTACGGGATGCCCGAGCTCGTGGTGGTGGTCGAGGAAATGGGGGCGGCCGTCGCGCCCGGACCCTTCGTCCCGACCGTGATTGCCAGCGCCGTGATAGCGGCCAAAGGCTCTCCGGAGCTCCAGGCAGGTTTTCTCCCCGGTCTTGCCGATGGGTCGGTACGTGCGGCGGTTGCCCTCGGGGGGGATGTCGAAGTCGAGGACGGCAAGGCATCGGGGCCGGCCGGCGTGGTCCTGGGCGCGGGCCTGGCCGACCTGCTGATCGTCCCGGTGGGTGATGACGTGGTGATCGTCGAGCGGTCGGCTCCCGGAGTGCGCATCGAGGTCCCGAACAACCTCGATCCGGCACGACGCGCCGGTCGAGTCACACTGCACGGTACGCCTGCCGCCAGGCTGGCCGGCGCCCGGCGGTCCCTCGTCGACCTGGCTCGGGTGCTGCTCTCGGCCGAGGCAGTCGGCATCGCCCGGGCGTGCACCGAGCTGGCCAGCGCCTACGCCAAGGTACGCGAGCAGTTCGGCCGGCCCATCGCGACCTTCCAAGCGGTCAAACACCACTGCGCCGACATGGCGGTGGCCGTCGAGCTCGCCACCTCGCTCGTCTGGGACGCCGCCAGGGCGGCGGCCGCCGGCGATGATCAGTTCTCGTATGCGGCTGCGATGGCGGCTGCGTACGCCATTCCTGCCGCCGACCTCGACGCCCAGCTCAACATCCAGGTCCACGGAGGGATCGGGTTCACCTGGGAGCACGATGCGCACCTCTACCTCCGACGAGCCGCCGCCATCATGGCGATCCTCGATCCCGAGGCTGCTGCCCGGGACGTCACCGACCTGGCGCGCCGCGGGGTTCGGAGGGTTCGCACCGTCGAGCTGCCACCCGAGGCCGAGGACATCCGCGTCACCGTCCGAGAGTTCGTTGGGCGCATCTCCGGCCTCGACGAGACCTCCCGGCGCGAGGCGATGATCGAGTCCGGGTATGCCATGGCGCACTGGCCCAAGCCTTGGGGGCGCAACGCCGGGGCGGTTGAGCAGCTTGTGATCGAGCAGGAATTCTCAGAGGCCGGCATCCGGCGATCCGTTTACGGGATCACATCGTGGATCACGCTGACCCTGATTGAGTTCGGCACCCAGGACCAGGTCGCGCGCTGGGTCAGATCGGCGCTCAACGAGGAGGTCAGCTGGTGCCAGTTGTTCAGTGAGCCCGACGCCGGTTCTGACGCGGCTGGGGTGAAGACCAAGGGCGCCCGTGTCGAAGGGGGCTGGCTCGTGAACGGCCAGAAGATCTGGACGAGCGGCGCGCAATTCGCCGATCTCGGGCTGGCCACGGTGCGGACCAACCCGAGCGCGCCCAAGCACGACGGCATCTCCGTCATGGTCATCGACATGAGGAGCAAGGGGGTTGAAGTTCGTCCTCTCCGGCAGATCACGGGTAACTCGAACTTCAACGAGGTCTTTTTCAACGACGTGCTCGTTCCCGACGACGATGTGATCGGACCGGTCGACGGCGGCTGGAGGGTCGCGCGCGCCACCCTGGGAAACGAGAGCGTCAGCATCGGTGGGCGCAACAACGCGTCGGCGGAACAGCTCAACGGCCTCCTCGCGACGTTCGACGTGCACCCGGAGCG
>WNFC01006658.1_pt1 | contig 18001 bp, 19 predicted proteins | sample 5400541 | NCBI WGS metagenome assembly WNFC01 (sample SAMN13153342, study PRJNA577476) | soil metagenome | isolation source: 120 cm saprolite under Douglas fir tree site 2 hole 2 replicate 1 | place: USA:California | collected 2015-04-18
TATCACGGGGAGTTCCCGAAAGCCAGCGCGCGAACTTCGTGAAGGTATTGGAGCGTATGATCGCTCGGGAACAGGACGAGGAGCAGCTCTCGCCCGAGGCGGCCTTTCTATCCATTGGAATTGCCGTATTGGGCTTCGACAAGCCAGACGGCTTCTTGACGGATGGGCCGAAGGACTATGGTTTTGATTTCGTGACCGTTACGAGCGAAAGCTGCACAATATTTCAATCCAAGTCCGTAAATTTCAGCGGCGGCATAGACATCGGCTTCCAAATTTCTCCTAGCTACCTCGATGATGTGCGTCAAATTAAAGAGGTGATCACCCATCTCGATAACATTCCGCTCGACTGCAACAAACAAGTCAGCGCCGCGCTCGTTGCTCTGAAAAACGAAATTGCAAGACAGTCGCTTCAACAAGTGGTCGCAAAGGAGGAGCGCGATACCAATCCATATTCTGTTTCAGTAATGCTGCTAGCTATGGGCGAGAAATTCACGCCACAGGCCAAAACTGAGTTCGCGATGCTTGAGAACGCCGAGTTCAAATACGCGAACGTCACCATTAATGTCACTGTGCTGCCGATTTTCTTGGATGATTTGCTCGAAGAAATTTGGAGCCAGCGAAATGATGATTGGAAGGACAGAAAAGGCACAAAGAAGGACAAAGTTGTCCTGAACGTAGTGGGCGACGTTATCAAGGATGCGAAGAGCGCGATCTTCTATGCAAAGGCATATGATTTTGTTGAGGCCTTTGACTCGCTTGGCTATCAAATATTCGAACCAAATGTTCGATCAGAAATAAAAAGCTCAAAAGTTAACCAAGCGATCCGCGATACCGTATCAACAAGAGCGGGCAGGCGAGACTTTAGGCACCTGAATAATGGTATCACCGTGGTTTGCGATGGTTACTCGCCTCGCGGCCCTAAAGACTCTCCGACAGCTTTTGAGCTTCGGAAGCCAGGTGTGGTGAATGGACTTCAGACAGTGAAGTCTATGCACGATGCGTTCCGAAAGCTCAAACACGATGATCAATTAGATTTTCGGGACAATTGTCTCGTCCTTTGTCGGCTGCACCAGCCGGACTCTGTGAAGCGGATCGAGGACCTGATAAAGGCTACTAATAATCAAAATCCTATGAAGCCTCGCAATCTGAAATCGAATGATCCTGAACAGCGGGCGTTTGAAACGTTGTTCGCGGAGCAGGGATGGTTTTACGAACGTAAGGAAGGATCGTGGAACGCATTCGTTAGTGATGCTAGAGGGTGGAAATCGTTAGGAGGTAAGAAGCCAGACTTCTTCAAAACGCGTTCAAACGGCTTCAGAAAAATCGACAATGCCGAGATCGCTCAGAACTGGCTGGCTTTTGTCGGCTTCTCGACCGAGGCCATCAATGAGAAGAGAGCAATCTTCGCGGAAGATCATCTATATTCGCTGATTTTCTTGAGACGGACAATCAAGCACGGCTTTGATTATGATTTTAAACTAACGAGAGAGTCGGCTGTATATTCCGAAGCGCGCGAGCGCTCCCCTGATCCGGGGGCGATGCTGATTGCGCATTTGGTGCGCGAAGTCGCCGACCATCTTGCGCCCAGCAGAAAGGAGAACAGAGACCGCGCGATCAAAAACCTTGGACTTGGGAGCCGGAGCCGGGACGAACAAGATAGAGAACTAGATGCCGATGCGGGTTACCAAAAGGGAAAGATGCTCAGAGGCATGCTCACTCTGTTTGTAGAGTTCGTGGGTTTCGTCATGTATCGATCTCTAGGTGATCGCGTTCACGAGCGTATTTCTAATTTGCGCAACACCCCCAGTATGAAGGGTATCTTCGATAACCTAGATTTTGATCCCCTCGTCCAACGTTATTCGACGAGAAACTTCGATAAGAACGACTTGATTATCGTTTTGTTCGCTGCCTTTGAACATTGCGTAGGTGCGCTCTATGAGAACAGCAGTTGGTTGCGCGGATACAATGATGCGCCTGTCAAAAACAAATACATATACTCCGTTCAGACCAGACGCCAAATTCTGGAAGAGCTACTCGAATTGGATAAGCGGTTTGGGCGAACGGAGTGGGTTCGGGATTGGGCAGATGGATTCAATGAGAAGAAAGGCGTGTTCAATCAGATTGTTTCCGTTCTGTAATGGTTGGCCTCAGTTCAGATAGGTAGGACGCTTCGATGCTTCGAAATGGCACGCTCGTGCCGTTTATTTTTTTGGGCATCTTGGCTTTTTGCTGTCAGCATTTGGAGACGATCTCGCAGGGCGCGTCAGTATTATCGACGGCGACACTTTAGAAATTGATGGCACGCGCATTTCGCCTATGGGGAGCCGTGGCGATTTCATGTGTGCATAAGGCAAGGCGGGGGGCCGGGCGACTGTTCGGACGATGCGAACTCACATCCTTAAATCGTTGCCGCCCGATGTCAGCTTTGGAGCGCAGATCGGACTCAGCGCGAGCTTGAATTAAAGGCAGTTCGTGACCCAAAAACGGTGTGCGCCAGGTGGCGGTCCTTCCCGCCTGACTTGTTACCCGCTGCGACACGAAATGCAAACCAGCGCTCGACTCCCCGCCTATAGGTAGGGACGCGTTTTAGCGGGCCGTCCCCCGACGCTCGCCGCGCGGCATGTTCTTCTCGGCACGCCGCGCGGCGTATCAGCCCTTATCGGCGATGGCCCAAGCTTATCCCTATATACAATGCTTTTTGCCGAAGCGATCCGACAGAGCGCTTAGTAAGCTTTGCTATTTTGACTACAGGTGTCCGCGCCTTTGAATGATCCCTGAGTTCCTTTAGATCGGCTCTTGTCCATTCGCGGCGCTTGCCGGTCTTCTTAGCTGCCTTAGCTTTCTTCAAGTCGATCGCTCCTATTGATGAAGGCCGGGTTGTTAGCACGATTTCGCGGAGCGGCAAGTACAACAGGAACTAACAATGATCGACGTAACGATCCTTCCAGCCTGGCGAAAAGAGCTGCGAAGCGTTCGGACAGCGTGCGGCCTTTGGCTTGCCGAGTCTTGACTCGCCAGCCGTGAAGCTCGCCCTGGCGCTAAGGCCGCCTCGCAAAACAGGGCAGCCCAGCAAGCTCAATCCGAGTTCGACATTGCCCGCGCGACGATCAACGTTACACTCGGCCACGACGAAGTTTGAGCACAGTGGGCCGCTGAGCTTTCGGCCAAGGGGAGAGATGCACGAGGGCGCTATTTGACAGATCGATCCTCGGCTACATCGAGCTGCGACTATGTTGAGTGCTATTTAAGTTCACGAGAACATTCTGCAATCGACGGTAGTCCACCGTCGAGACGGGAGCTTCTTCGTTCACACGCGAGAAGCTAACAAGCCCGAGGCACTCGGGTCCCTTCTAGACCCCCCAGGGGCTCTGGGGGCATTCGCCGCCCCTGAAAGATCGCAACGCTTTAACGATTCTGCCCACTCTTGATCGCCGAGGCTGGTCGAGCCACCCATCGGAGTTGGCGTGCGGTGGAGTTCCATCAAGCGGCCTGTCGGAGCAACTCGCGCTGTTGCTGACCTTGAATGCGGAACGTATTGTGAAAGAGGTGTTCTACCAGTGGAACACCCTAAGATGGCAACGACTCAGCTAGGCTGCGGCCATGAGCCATTCGAGCCCGTACAACTACAAATGCCCAAACCTGGAATGTCGGGCGGAATACGTCGCCGTCCAGCGGTCGGACGCCAGTCTGCGCAAGCCGAAGTGCGTCGAATGCGCGACGCCGTTCCTTGCCAAGGATAGGAGGCCATTTATCCAATATGAGGCCGCGTGGCCGGTCACCCTCGCGCTGCCAGACCTAGCTTAGGCCCGGGGTCTGCTCGCGACTTAGTCGCGGAAACGATCCAGGCTGCGTCGTTTCCCCAACGAACGGCGGGGAGTATCCATGATGATCGATCCCAGGCCCAAGCTAATCGCGGCTCTCGGCAACGTCCAAGAATACCTTGATCTGGCGATCCGCGCCGAGGATCGCGCCGAGCGCGAGTTCTACGAACGTATCGCAGAGCTGTACCAAGATCGCTCAGGTGCTTGAGGCCATGATGATGGGTGGGTAGGTAGGGCACATCGGACGGCGCACGGCCCTGGTTTGCTGCCATTTTATCCCGGCTATCATGGTGATAGAGTACCCCCAGACGTTGAGAAGCTTAGAAAGGTATTCTCTCGGTTGAACTTCATTTGGAATGGACGGGTCGTCGCTCTGGCGACAAACTACCCGCCATAGGACAGCCTGCGCGACTGACTTGCCCTAAGTGCGGGGCCAATCTGACTTTGGCGCTGCCGCCCAGCGGCAAGGGGCAGCGGACGTTGCTGTGTTTCGATTGCGACCGGCCCGATCCCCTTAAAACCGAAAAGGCCGCGGGCTGGCTCAAGAGCGAGTTGCAGCCGCCGACATAGCTGCGTGTTCCGTGGATAACCACGTTGGCCAACGAGGCCGCGTAAGCGCAGAACGATCCTTCGCCTCCGCCGTTGCCCTCAGAACGCCAGGGCCATCCATGGGTCAAGTTGCTCGCGGTCCTTGACCACGCCGAGGAATACTGCGTGCTCGCGATCAGAAGCCGGGATCGCGGCGAGCGTGAGAGGTATGAGCGCATCGTGGAGCTGTACGTTAGGATCGCCGAGGAGTTTGAGGCGATGATGGGCGGCGGGTAGGCAATATGACGCCGCCACGAGTCAGAAATGCAACCCCACCCCTTTCAGCCACGCATGGGCGGCGCTGCTGACGCCGAACATCATGTCCATCAGCCAGAGCCAAAAGGCAGTGGGAGCCCATTTGCCAAATTGCTTCCCAGCTTCTTTGACTGCTTCGGTTGTAAAAACCTCACCTTGTTTAGCAAGCCACTTTCCCAGCTTCTCACGCTTAGTCTCAAATTTGAGTAGAGCTTCCGCCGCCGCCTTCCCATTGTCGCCAGGTTCGATTGGCTGAGCCTTAAGGACCTGCAGCGCATCCGATAATTCTGTTCGATCTTCTGCGTTCAGAGGCTCGATATCGAGAGGCTCAGGAGGCTGATTGTGGCCCATACCCGCTGGAGTGACGGGCGCGTGACCGAGCGCTTCCTGAATGGCGTCTATCTGCTCCTGCATCAAAGCGTGAAGGTCGCTTTGAGATGGCTCCGGCTCTTCGAAGTCCCGGTCTTCCTCTGGCGGTTGGCGACGACCAGAGTTTGGAACCCATTCGGAGCCCTCTGCCTCGAGTTCTTCGATTGCGGCTTCAATTACGGCCTCGGTAATACGCCTGTAAAAGACGTTCTCGATGATATCGCGCGTATCGTACGGACCGCCCCAAATGTACTGATAGCCGCCTTCCGCGCCGTCGTACGGAGTGCTTTCCACTGGATCTTCAAAATTCTGCAAAAACCATCCGCGGATCGCCTCGACAGCATCATCTTTGGCCATGCGGGCTAACTTCGGTGGATCGGTCACCGGATCATGCTGGACCTCGTCCCAATTATCTAGGACGGCTGGGCGGCTTCTCCTCGCCATCTGATTGCCTCCTCGGGTCTAATTACTTCTTCTTGCCCGGATCATTGTAAAACATTGGGAAGAAGCTGCGCTGATGCTTGATGCGCAATGTGTCACTGATCTTAATCGTGTTGGCTTTGCGGCGCTCTCCCCCATCCTCCGTAATGACCTCCAAGTCCGGGTTATCGATAATTGCGGAATTGATGTCGAGCATGTGGGCAGGCGTCGCATTGTAAATACCAGCATAGAACTCGCCCATCCCGATGGCATCGCCGTAATTTGTAATGAAGCGGGGGATATCGTCATGGAGCTGCGTCTTTGCTTGAGCGCGTCCTACCTCATCGAAGACGTACAACATGCTGTCAGTTTCGCTCGGATCATAGGCTAGCATGTGAAGGCCAGACCGACCAAAGTGCGCCTGAGAGCTGCTGTTTTGGTGGAGGATATTATTGTACTCTTGGCGAGCGCGTACCGAATTGGCGAAATGAATGAGCCAGTACCGCCAGCCCTGCGGATTGTGAATTGAAAATGGGCTGACGTAATCGGCACATCCGCGGAATGCATCGAATAGGATCTTCTCTGCCGCTCCTAGCCAAGCATGTTTACTCATCAAGCCGTCGAGCTCCGCAATCTCAGCAGCGGTAACACCAAACGGCGAAAGTTTCTTCGCCAGCGCACGCGGGTCAGATTTATTCAAGAACGTTACAAGCGTCTCAATGCCAAAGGTGTAAAAGATCTCTGCCGATGTGAAGGATACGACGATGTCGCTAATCGTATCGATGTCGACTTTGCTCGTGCCACACTGATCTAAATTGAAAAGCACGTTTTGGTAGTTTCCGTTGCCAATCCATTGTTTGATTTCGGGGTAGGCCACCTCAAATTTCTTTTTGAAATACTCAATGCGCACATGCAGTCTCGGCACGTTCTGCGAAATGTGCGCAATCAACGGGGCTACGTTTTGTTTGAGTAGCTCGACTGTCTCAGGATCGTAGTCGTTGAGAAGGAGCAAACACTCGATGTCTATGGGTGACATCCCTTCGGCCAGACGTTTCATGTTGAAGGCCTCCGTAGCGGCGCGAAGCGCCTCTAAGAAGATCAGCGGCGAGCCAGGGCTACCACACTTGTATCTTCCGCCACCCGCAAAGCCATCAACGATAGCGAGCCTAAAGCGAGACTGCTGAGGAAGCTGACAACGCACGGCCAGGTACCGCGCTACGTACTCGCCTACAACTTTGTGCTTTCGCTTGGAATGCTCTTCGAGCGTAGCGCCGGTCTTCCAAGAAATTGGCTTTAGCGACATCCGCCCCTACCTCACCTGAATGCAGCTTGGGGCGATAAGATCAGAGCGTTAATGCACTGACCGGCATCTGGTCCCACACCTGATCGCGATATACACGGCCATTAGCTTTTTTGGAACGGCGCCTGTTGTCTTTCCCCCACGTTCCCCATTGCTTGAAGAAAAACGCGGTGCCTTGCAGCGCACACTGGTCGAAGATTTCATCGATCCACTCTTCCCGGATCGGTCGAGCCGACCGGCCACTCTCTCCGCCAACGATGGCCCAATGAATATTGCTCAGGTCGACATCACCGACGGCACCAATCAGCGGCTCAAAGGAGATGAAACGTATCGCCGCCGGAACGGCGCGCAGATGCTCGACGCGCTCGATGACCTCTGCGTTTTCGATGCTCGTGCCGAGCCATACATTCGGCAGCACGTCGAAGATGTTTTTCCTAGCGAGAGCGCCCATCCGCTCCGGGCGCTTAGTCAGAATTTGATAGTGATGATGAGGCGTAGCGCGCATTACATTCCACACTTTCAGAATGAATGCGTCGCTGACACGCTCGTGAAAAAGGTCGCTCATCGAATTGACGAAAATCTTCTTGGGTTTCTTCCACCTCAACGGGATTTCAAGCGCGCTTTGGTCTTCGCGAACGACACCATTCCAGATTGTTCGCCTGCCGCTACGGCGCGTTAAGCCTTTGTATTTTGGGACTTCCATGGCCTGGAGTCGCCGCGCCATTTCCATAGCGTAGCAATTCGTACATCCAGCGCTAACGATGGTGCATCCTGCAACGGGGTTCCAAGTGGCATCGGTCCACTCGATCTGAGTCTCGGCCATTGCACATCTCCCGGCCTGTTAGCGTCGCCGTTCCTACCAAGCTAATCGTTAATAGCGAGTTCGAGTAACTGCCGAACCTCGGCCAGAGCTTTGATCCATGGTGGGTTGTCGGCATTGTCGTTGTACCATTTTAGGGGCTCGGGCATCACCACCGACGCCCGCCCAGCGCTTTCCCTTTGGACGGACTGGGCTGCTCCTTTTTCAGCCGGTCGCGCTCCGCACAAAGCCCATCGATGTTGTTCAACATCCGATCTAGTAACGCCTCGGCGGGAGCCGTTGGAATGCCTGCTCTTTGGAGCTGCCTGATCTCCCCGCGCTGGCGGTAGACCTGAACGCGCATACGCTCGATCTCGGCCCGAACATGTTCGATATCCGGCATGGTTGCGCCCCTGGGTGAAAATTGGGTTGCCCCCGTGACCGTAGCTAGTATCATGGCTGATGCACGCGAGCGCGTTGCTCACCTGCTCGGTGTTCAAGCTGACGCGGTCAAACTTGAACTCAAAGTTGAGTATTGAATGCCGCAGCCGCGCCACGTCGCGACAGCGTAGATGCCAAGAGGCCGAGCGGGTTCGGTCCTAGCGAGCGCCTTACCGATATATCGCGTTAACGTTGCTGCGATAGGATCAACGCCACTGTGCCATGGGGCGGATCTACCCGATACTGACGCAGGGGCTTCGGAGCAATCTGGGGCCCTTACTTTTTGTGACCGGAACGATATGCTCCACGTCGAATTGAATTTCAGTTCCTTTTGTTGCGTAGGAGGTGCGTATGCCGAGCACCGGCTGGACGCCAAGGATCGTGCCCTACGGTGCGGACCAAACCGTCTACCTCGTAGTTGATCGCTTCGGACAGCTCGGGAGCGTTTACCGCGAAACCGAAGTTGAGCAGACGGACCTCGAAACGATCATCACCGATCTGATGAACGGGCAGTTCAACGACCCGGTGCGCGTTGTGGCATTCAACACCCTTGAACATTGGTCCGACGACGTGTCGGAAGAGATCGCCGTAGAAATTCAAATCCGCTGCGATATCGATGGTGTCGCCGTCCCGGAGCATATCCAAGACTTCGTGGCCCGCCATACCGGTCCGACCCGGCAGTTGGCATTGCGGTTGATCTGATATGCCGTATCCCCGGCCGAAGCCGCCTCCGGGTGGGCATCAAGGCCACGTTCCCCGGTTTCATCGAACCGGCTCTCGCGACGGCGATTGACAAGGTGCCCTCAGGCGAACGTTGGGTTCATGAGATCAAGTTCGATGGCTACCGGGTCCAAATCCATCTCAGGGACGCTGCAAGGTGTTCACCCGGCGCGGCAACGACTGGACCAATCGTTTCCGAAAGATCGCGGCCGATGCCTGGCACATTAATGCCGGGTCCGCGATCATCGACGGCGAGGTGGTGGTCCCGGCAGAGGACGGCACCACGGACTTCTCGGTGTTGCAGAACGAACTCAAGGGGCGATCCAAAAACATCGTGATGGTCGCCTTCGATCTGCTTTACCTCAACGGCTACGATTTGCGGAAACTGCCGCTGGTCGAGCGCAAGGCCTTGCTCAGAAATATCTTCGTCGAGACTGATATCCAATTCAGCGAGAGCTTCGAGGTCGATGGCCGCGAGATGTACAAGCACGCCTGCAAGACTGGCCTTGAGGGCGTCGTCTCCAAGGTTCGCGATAGCAAGTACGTATCTGGCCGGGGCAACGATTGGGTGAAAGCCGCCTGCGCCCAGCGCGAGACGCTGCCCATCGCCGGGTTCGCGCTCGACGGCAAAAAATGGGATGGCCTCTATCTCGGCAGGCGCAAGGGGAGGGACTTGATATATGCCGAGAAGGTCGACCACGGCTTTGACGCCGCGTCAGCGAGGGATTTGCAGGCCCGCCTCAAGCCGCTGATCCGGAAGACGCAGCCCTACGGCAAGAAGATCGAGCACCGGGGGATATGGGTTGAGCCCGAGCTGCTGGCGGAGATTGAATACCGGGCGAAGTCAGCAGAGGGAAAAGTCCGCCATCCCTTCTTCAAGGGTCTGCGGGAGGATTTGGGATGAACGGACCTGCTCCATAACAGAATAAACCGAAGGTCCACCTACTAAAAAATTGACAAAGGACGTATTTCTTCTAACATTTTAGAAGAAATGGGAGATTGAGTCGGTGGCACAGATCGGACAACTGGAGCAGCACATTTTGTTGGCCATTCTGCGCCTGCGGCCGACGGCTTACGGTGTCGTGATCCAACAAGAGCTGCTGAAACGTACTTCGCGAGAATATTCTATCGGCACAATCTATGCCGCTCTCGACAAGTTGGAGAGAAAGGGACTTGTGGTCACAACAAGAGGTGAAGCGACCGCAGAGCGCGGGGGACGGGCTAAGTTATACTTCAACCTCACAGCGTCGGGTCAATCGGCGTTGAAGGCTTCGCTCGATGCCATCGATCAGCTTCGATCAGGCTTGCGGCTGCGGGAGGCTTGATGTTGCTAAATCGAATTATAAGATTTTATGTTGAGAGCGTCGATGAAGTCGTGGCGTTTTTCCGGGCGACGAAGGGCTCTCGGACATTGCGAAGCCTCGTCGCCTTACTTAGCGTAGTCTCTGTTCTGCCCCTTATCGTTATTGTTTATGCCGGACGAGCTTGCTTTAGACTGTTTGATCTCAGCGATATGCTCATTGCCCCGTCGAACGAACTGAGACCGTCTATCCCGCCCGCTTTTGCGCAGTTCTTGATCATTATCGTTTCACCCAGTAAGCGAGCTTCGGCCATTCTGGGCGATCTGCAAGAGGAATTCGACCGCGATCTGTCGATGGGTGTCGAACGCGCCCGCTTGCTCTATTGGGCGCGGTGCCTGCGTTCACTCGGACCTTTACTCGTCACCAAAATTAAGAGGGCTGGCATCATCGCGGCTGTGATCGAATTGGGTCGCCGCATCCTAGGTTGAGTAAACCGCACAATTAGACCCCGCCAAACCGCTTCAAGACCTCGGCACCTTGAACCACCCGATGGATGGATAGCCAGTTCGCGAGAAGGCCCACGCGCCGATGTAATCGGGCGAGCGCGACATCTGCTGAGCGCAGCGGACCGCGGCCTCTGCGCTCGGGCATTCGACAGCATCGTCGGTCAGGATCGCGCCGTCATCACGCCGCGCTATTGGCGCGGCGACGTAAGGACACACGTTGGCATATAGCCGTGAGGCGACGGTTGACAGCAGGAAAAGGGTCAAAGAGTTCTTGATCAGACATTTGACTGCTGAACTTAAGACCGCGCCTCCCTTTTCGGGAAAGACGAAGTGACGTAGCGTCGCTCGCTACTGTGCCTGCCGATAATCCTGACGCATATGATCAGGCTGTCGTGTCTTTTCCTCAGTAACAATTAACCCTACAGCGCATTAAACGACCACTTCGCTGTACGCACTTACTTCCGCTATGACGCCAAACGGACATGCCGGGGCAGGCTGACGATGTCTGCTCCTGAGGTAAAACGGACGCGCCGCGCGAGCCCGGACACTTCCGTTTTTGACCCATTCCGACATCACCCGACAATGAATGTGGTGTGCGAGCCCTGGTCCAAGTCCCCTTGTAAGAATGGCAAGCACGATGGCGGGGGCATGCGCAAGGAGGGGTGGAAAGGGCAAGCGGGTGCGACTTACTCGATCAACGCGTCGGCGGATGGTAGCCGGATGATCTGGACGGCACTATCTCGCGCGGTCTGCTGGTCCAGGCGAATAGGATTTAATCATTTAATCGGCGGTCGCTAAGGCCGCAATCGCGCAGGGCGATTGATTCCCGTGATAGTTGTATCGTGATGGTAACCTGATTCGAGGTTGGGAGGCTAAGATCATGAACGCCCTTGCTCTTGTAAAGACTCTTATTGCCGGGATTGCGCTGTTGCTGATGTCTTCTATAGTCAATGCGCAATCCAATTCACGGTACGTAAAGCAGACCCCTGGCACGCAATCGATAATTGTGTTTGTCCACGGTATATTTGGCGACAGCGTCAGCGCGTGGACAAACCAAAAAAATGGGGCGTACTGGCCAACCCTTCTTAGGAGTGATCCTTTTTTTAAGGACTATGATGTATACGTTTACGATTATCCGAGCCGGTTCTTCGGAAGCGACTTTTCAATAGATGAGGTCGCAGAGAACATGCGCCTCATGTTTGAGGCGGATAGGATTGCAGATTACAACAATATAATTTTCGTTTCACATAGTATGGGCGGCTTAGCGACTAGAGCTTACCTTAATAAAAATAGAAAGGTCGCTACGCGCGTACGCCTTGCGTATTTCTACTCGACCCCATCAACGGGGAGCGAATTAGCCGCAGTAGGGACTTTATTTAGTTCCAATCCTCAGCTTTCAAAAATGAAGCCCATGCAGTCCTCCGGAGAATACTTGGAAGACCTTCAACGACAGTGGTTGAGCATTAACTACGACATTCCTTCCTTCTGCGCGTACGAGAAGCAAAAGACCTACCATGTGAATGTTGTGACGCAAGCGAGTGCATCCAATCAATGCAATCGACGACTTGATCCGATTAACGCTGATCATATCACCATTGTAAAGCCGGGCAGCCCGCGAGATCTTTCTTATTTGGCGCTTAAAACAGCGATTGAAGAAGTGGTTCGAAAAGCGTCAGAACCTCAAAGCCCTGTTGTTTCCTCTCCTCAAGTTTGTAGTGTGTCCCCGCCCGTTCGGACTTATAAACCGCACACAATACAATCGGGAGATACGCTTTTTAAAATTGCTCTAAAATATTACGACAATGGCAATCAGTCGAATCTAATTCAGAATGCCAACCCTGGTTTAGATCCGTCAAATCTAAAGATAGGTCAGCAGCTTCAGATTCCGTTCGGACAGTACACGGTACGACCTGGAGATACGCTCGTTAAGATCGCTGAAAGACTTCACAACGATGCCAATAAGTCGACTCTAATTCAGAGTCTCAACCCTGGTATAGATCCGACCTATCTAGAGATAGGTCAGCAGCTTCAAATATGCCCCACCTCGGAAGCTATAAGGTAAGCTGCGGCGCGACAATCAAGGTGAGACAGCAGCGTCAATCAGGATGAGAATGCGCCGGGGCTGGACGGACGGAGCGAGGGCGTAGCCCGAGCGCAGTTCGTCCAGCCCCGGCGGCGCACTTTTCCCTAGGGGGTTAGTGGCATACGATGAAGCTGGTTCAGGAGATCGATATTGTACTTCTAGACGTTATACTAAACGCAATCGCAGCAACTTCTCTTCTTGGCACCAAACGGACATGCTGGTGCAGGCTGACGATGTCTGCTCCTGAGGGTAAAACGGACGTGCCGCGCGGGCCCGGACACTTCCGTTTTTGACCCAGGCTGTGTGAAAACGTGCGCGAGCAGAGCGTGCGCAGAATTGTTTTCTGTCTTGTCCCCATTCTACTGTGATTGGCAGTAATGTTCTTTTCCTATTGAACGCAATCGAGACAATATTTCTACGTGCAAGTTCGACGTTGGAGTTTTCACACAGCCTGGACCCACTGCGGAAGTGGCGCGTGCATTGCAGCAGTCGAGACTATTTGATTGTGGGAACTTTCTGGTCCTGCCGCGCGGCGGTGCTCTTGGACCTCTATTCGATCACCTCGTTTGCGGTGGCCAACAGCGTTTCCGGGATGGTAAGGCCGAGCGCCTTGGCCGTCTTGAGGTTCGACGACGAGCTCGCCCGCCGCACACAAAAACCAAAACCCTCGTACCGCGGGAGCGGCACGAGGGCTTCGTGATAGTTTCACAACACGCTGCGAAACGACGGTCACCAACACACCCGTCGTTAGCAGAGCCGCTCAACGTCTGCAACCAATCAATCAGAACGCTTCAGAACGCTGACAAAAAACACCGGCGCATCAACGGACTTCTTCAATCGTTGCACTTAGTATTTGATTCCAAGCTATCTGATTTCGCCAACAGCTGTTGGCGCTGGAGTTTTAGCGTAAATTTCAGCCGCCATTGCGCGCCCAATCACCGCAACATCAATCATGCACGCATCAAGAAGGGGGCCTAACTTGACGCCTGCATTGGCACAAATGGCAAGGGTCCGCTCTGCTACTTCGGGGGCGAGGTCTTTTACGAAGAATGGCTTGTCGGGTACGCCGCTTTTTACTTCTTTACCGCACACATTCAACATTGAATCATTTGGATTGACGCGCCAACTGTCCGCATAGGGGTGATAAAGCTCTTCGAAGGAGAAGGGATTTTTCAGAACCCTGCCTTCACGCGTGGCAATGAAATTTGGGTCTCCTTTGACGTTGGCGAGCAGTCCTTGTGCGTCGATGGGCCACTGGCCAAGGCCTACTTTGACATCGATGTAACCAGGATTGACACTGGCTCGAACCCAGTCACCACTGGAACCTCTAATCAAATAGGTATCTCCGTGTTGCGTTATTTGTGTGCCGTCAGCAAGGACAAGAGCTTTGTCCTGAGGCGCACGAAACTTGCCATCGACGAAAAGCGCCAGCGGATTAAGACACACAGCGACTTGTGTCTTGCCCATCCTTGCGGCAACGGCAGAGTTGACAGACGCGTTGGGCCAATTTGGGGCACCGGACACCTGTCTGTTTTGGACGGTGAAACCCGAGCTAGTTTGCAACAATTCGAAATCGCCCGAGGCTTGGAAATCGTAGAGCAAACCGCTGAGCGTTGTCAGATGTGTATCACCGACTGCAGTGGCGGCTGCACAGTTTGCTAAGCCACCGGCGATACTTTCTTCGAAAATGATGGCAGGCCCTGGCTGCGATTTAGCAGGCGCCGTTGGCCCGAAGCTGAGGTTGTTCGTTTCGGCTGTAAAGCCTTGCGCTACGCAGGTCGGAGGATCGCTGCCACCATAGTTGATCCTGGTCCGTGTAACGATCAAGGCACCAGGATTAAAGACAGCCTGGCTTCCTACGCCAACCGCGTTACCACCGTCGCCTAATACGTTAAATTCAGCAATCTTCCAACCTGCTGCGGCATTGACCGCATTGTCACCGACCCGCGAGAAAGCCGTGCCTCCAATGGTCATAGTGATGCTGTCGCTTGCGGCGCTGGCTGTTCCGGTCAGCGTAACCTGACCGAGGTTTGTAACGGGGACAGGCGTTGTAGGAACCGCGCCGCTCGAATTGGCTAATATCACACAATAAATATCAGGCGGCGAAGGGGATTGCGTCCAACCGGCAGGGCACGTTGTGTTGTATTTGATCAGCCAATATTGAATGAAGGCGCGGTGCGAAACATTATTGTTTTCGAACACAAACTGTTCCCAGCCCCGACACCCCGGATTTGGAGAGCCCAGAACACGCCGTACTCACAAAAAAGTCTGTGTTAATTTGAAGTGTATAGGCATCGGCGATCAGCGGACCGCTAGCGGCTATCTGCCCACTTTCGCTCGTAACATTTGATAGAGTATCGAAATGACCAATTGCTGACGAAATGAAACCGCTCGGAGCCTGTGCAGCTACGTCATCGCCGTTGCCGACGATTTCGGGGACGATGCCCTTTCTTGGCGGCATCGGATAGTCCGGCCCAGGCACACAAGGTATTTCTTGCCATTCTTTTGAAGGAAATTTTGCGGTGAAACAGCCTTTTTTCGGGTGCGGAACCAGTGCGATGGAATTGCGCCAATCTTCCTGCTTCTGAAAATCTTCTGCCGAAAGCATGGGCTCGCTTTTGTTAGTGGCGGCTTCAGAGGACGGCTTTTCGTTGTCGGCAGCAAACGATGCCGTTGACGATAGGGGGCCCGCCGACAGCATTAAAATCAATCCAAGTCTGCTGATTCTTTTGGAGTCTAAAGAAGATTTCATACGTGGCCTCCTACATACTTGGCGTTAAGACCAACGGGGCGCCGTCGCGGGACTTGTTGGGACCGACATTCGCCGGACGACCGTCAATCCGTAGCTCATAGGGATGCTCTCTTACCTGTCCGCACCCCTGACGACGGGACACTTATACGCTTTGGGAAGCGACGAGTCAGTGAAGCCGTTCACACTTCTTGCAGGATTAATCCGAGTAAGGGATGCTGTCTGTGGGTGGGCTGCGGGGACCGCCGCCCGCATTCGCCGTCTAAACGTGCGCGGAAACGTGCGTAGAAATCAAATGACGACGAAAGTACTAACAATATCGATCATATGTGACGGATACAGTGGAACGGGCTACGTCGAGGGTTACCGCTGGTTTGGTAATCAAAGAAAGGGGCTGTTTGCTGCGGTGCATGAGTCCGCAGCTGGCACGTTTGAGACATTCCGACTGTATCGAGGAATGTCCGCTTTCAGGGGTAACCCGGAAGACATTTGCTCACACTGAGTTCTTCTCAGTTTGACCCAAAGCAGATATAGCCACATTCGAACGGTATGTGTTGGCCGTAACGTCGCTCACAACCTTGGCCCCATTTTCAATGGGACACGCCGATCGCCTTTGCCTTCTTGGTCCGAGGTTTACGTGTTTCATTGCAGACGCGTTTGATGAGCAATCGAGACAGCTCTCCAAAAGTCTCAAAGCGCTCGATCCTGTGAGCAGCGCGTGTGTCCTCGGAAAACCAGAACAAGGGGCCGCTGAACGATAGCGATACTGAGGGCAACAATACGTAGTCCCGGATCGTCTCGTTGTTCTCAGCCAGCCTTAGCGCAACCACCCATCCCTTCGGCCATCGCACGCGGCGAACCAGTGTCCAGCGCAGTGGCCGGCCCTCGTATTTGCGCCACTTGGCCACTCGGAAGCAGATGTTCACGGCATTATCGATCCGCAAACATTCGATCGAAGGATCAAGGGTAGCGCGCCTGCCCGCCTTCTCAAAGGCGTCTCGAAGACGGGCAGCATTTTCGAGGTGAAAATTGACCCACCGCTCGTGTGCAGCAAGTTTGTCCCAGTAGCCTTGGTTGCCAGTGTAGGCAATCAACCGGTAAAGATTTCGAAGGGTGCCAAAGTGAAGTAAATAGGCGGAGACCGAGGGTAGGCCAGGGCTTGCATCAATAATCGACGCGCTAAGCTTTCCTTTCTTCATCAGGACCTTACGAAGGCGAACCAGCATCTCTTCCTCGGAAATACAAACGCGACGCTCCTCCATAGTCTTTTTTGCACGCAGAAATACGTCACGCTCGATGATTGGCTCGATAGCGCCCTCACTTCTGATCCAGAGGTCTCTTGGATTGTGCGTTCTCTTCGCTCCCAGCTTCTCGGTGTCGCGATTATATATGAAGTTGCCGATGTAGGCTTCGTTTCGAAGAAGCATGCTTATCGAGTTTTTGCGCCACGGTCCTTCCCGGTTTGTAAGAACGCCTCGCCGGTTAAGCTCCCGCGCGACTGTCGCCTGCGATTTGTGTCGAAGATACTCATCGAAGATCCATTTCACGACCTCAATTTGGTCCGGTGTTCCTGGACCGAGCTTTACACGGTCGGTGATTAAAAATTTCCGCTCGCCGACTTTCAGAACACCTTTTGGCCTACATTTGTCGTCCACGACCCGTCGCTCTAGACCAAAGGCCACCGAGCCACCCATTTTGAACCCGAGACTTGCTAGGCGCAAAGCTCCTGCAAGAACCTTGGCTGAAAGCTCCCGGCTGAACTCCGCCGCCATGACCCTCTTGATATTCTTCACGATGCTCGAAAGCAGACTTCCGTCGTTGTCAAATTGCTCCGCGCAATAGGCAACTTTAATGCCCGCCTTCCGGCAGATGAACTCGTAGTGCGCACTCTCGTCAACGTCCTGAAAGCGCCCCCAACGGCTGACGTCAAAGACCAGCAAATGACCGAAGTCAGTCTGGCCAGACCGGACATCATCAATCAATTCGGTTAGACCGGTTCTATTCTCGATCTTCAGGCCGCTTTCACCTTCATCGCGATAGGTTCGGACGATCGTGAGCTTATGAAGTTCGGCATAGGTGGCGATTACCACCGCCTGATTTTCGATTGAGTATTGTTGGTAGTCGGTAGACATGCGGACGTATTGTGCCGCCCGGTGCATCTTTTGCGACTGAGGTAGCCGATCCTTGTGTACAACAAGAGCGTTTGCCATGGTGCTCCTCCCGCGCAGCGATGGTCTCGCCGCGCTCTCGTTCAAGCCCCAGGCAATAATAAGTGCTACATTGTGATCAGCGCCACGGAAGATGCACATCAAAGGGATGGGCAGACGCGCTGTCGTGTCGCCTTACGAGGTGAGCCCGCCAATTCGTAGCGTCGTTTTGCTCGTCAGCGTGGAGGGCCCAAGCGTCACAGGGCACTTCCGCTACTGGCACCAACCCGACATGCCGGGGCGGTCTGACGATGTCCGTTGATCGGGGTAGACCGGAAGGGGCTGGCCCACGGTCAAAGTGATGCGATTGACTCCTCCCTCTGGATCACCACGCCCCCATCCACTAATCTGTCTCTCGTTGAGGAAGGACAAGTGAAACTCGATCGCAGCGACATCTTACATGGATACCCCGCCAAGAAGATTCGTGATTTCTTGGGTCATG
>WNFC01004697.1_pt1 | contig 17995 bp, 18 predicted proteins | sample 5400541 | NCBI WGS metagenome assembly WNFC01 (sample SAMN13153342, study PRJNA577476) | soil metagenome | isolation source: 120 cm saprolite under Douglas fir tree site 2 hole 2 replicate 1 | place: USA:California | collected 2015-04-18
CGCGATCCCGGCGAGCATGACGTCGGTGTTCAGGAACTCGCGCGCGCCGAAGATCAGCCACCCGAGCCCCGCGGTCACAGAGGTCAGCATCTCGACGGCCACGAGGACGCGCCACGCGCGCGCCAGGCCCAGGCGCAGGCCGGTCAGCATGTACGGCAGCGAGCCAGGGAGCACCACCTTGCGGAAGAGCTGGCGCTCGGCCGCGCCCATCGCGACCGCCGAGCGGATCCAGATCTCCTTGACGGCGCGGACGCCGGTCCACGTGTTCACGGCGATGGGGAAGGCTGCCGCGAACCCGACCAGCAGCACCGCGGGAAGGTTCCCGAGCCCGAACCAGATCACGAACAGCGGCGCATAGGCGAGGCCGGGAATCGGGTTGCCGACGCTGACGAGCGGGAGGAGGAGACCCTCCGCCCAGCGCGACCGCCCCATGAGCACGCCCAGCAGCACCCCCACCACGGCCCCGAGGGCGAATCCCGCGACGAGGCGCAGGATCGTGGTGAGCGCGTGAAGCGCGAGGATGCCGTTACCGGCGAGCCGCACGAATGTGGTCGCGATCTTGTCGATGCCGGGGAAGAGCTTCGGCGGCATCGGGCCGAACATCGCGAACAGCTGCCAGAAGATGGCGACCACCACGAACGGCAGCGCCAGCTCGGCGCCCGCGCGCAGACGGCGTCGCAGTCGGATCGTCGTCGGGACGCGGAACACGGCGTTACCGCGCCGCCATTGCCTTCTTCAAGAGATCGCGGTTGAGTGCCTTCGCGACGTCGGGCACGGCCTTGAGCCGTCCTTCGCCCGCGCCAGTCGTGAGGTCCTTCGCCTGGTCGACGAGATACTTCTCCATCTTCGGCGTGATCTCCGGTTCCCAGCGGATCCGGCGCAACGACTTGTCGATGACGGCGACTTCGACGTCCCGGCCGACCGATCGTTGCTCCTCGGTGTAGATCGCCGCCGCCTTCACCGGCTCCTCCTTCAGGAGTGCGACCGCGCGCAGCCAGGCGCGCAGGTACGCGACGACCGCGTCCGGCTTCTCCTGGATGGCCTTGTTCGTGACGGTCAGCATGAACGGCAGGGGATCGTACTTGCAGAAGTCCTCGAGGACCCGGATGATCCCCGCGTGCTCGCCGATCGCCGTGTGCGGCTCGCCGATCGCGACGAGGTCGACGGCCTTGGCGACCAGGCTCGGGATGCGGTCTTTCGCGTCGGGAATGTTCGCGACCTCGAAGTCGCTCTCCTTCAGCCCGTGGCCGGGCGCGATCCGCGCCAGGAAGACGTATTCGGTGATGGTGCCCTTGGGGAGCCCGATCCGGCCGCAGAAGAGCGAGTTCACCGCCACCGCCGAGAACGGGATCTTCTTGTCGAGGCCGATCAGGAACGGCGTAGGCGCGGTGGCGTTGATGTCGATCGCCCCCGCGATCATCGCGTCGCGCCCTTCCTTACCGAGCGCAAACCTTCGCGCCTCGACATCGAGGCCTTCCTGCTTGAAGTAGCCCTGACGGATCGCGATGACGTCGGCGGCGCCCATGATGGACGTGTGCACCCCGAGACGGATGGTGAGCGGTTTCTTCTGTCCTTCGACGACCGGTAGCGCGAGACCGACCACGACGAGCACCACCACCACCAGCCCGGCCACCACTCGCGCATTCTTCATTGGAGCCTCCTCTCACCACACTTCCGCATGTCCAGTCAGTCACGCCGACCCGCGAGGATGGTACCATCCCGAGCCGGGAGGGGTCACCATGACACAGACCGATCTTTCCAAGAACATGCGGCTCCTGGGCCACCACGAGCTCGACGGCTTCGGGAACGTTGGCGAAGGCATGTGCATCCAGCTCGCCGGCGATGGCCGGCGCGTGCTGTGGCTGGCGCATGAGTCCGCGCCGAAGAACGTGACGGCCGTGGACGTGACCGAGCCGCGCAATCCCAAGGTCATCGTGCAAACCGAGCTGCCGAACCGCGACATGCGGTCGAACTCGCTCGACCTCGTCGGCGACATGCTCGTCGTCGCCTACCAGACGAGCCGGGTCGGCCTGCCCACGGCCGGCTTCGAGATGTTCGACGTGAAGGACCCCGCCCATCCGCGCTCCATCGCATTCTTCGACGCCTCGGGGCCTTACTCGCGCGGCGTGCATCACCTGTGGTTCGTCGACGGCAGCTACGTCCATTGCGCGAGCGGCGCTGCCGACTTCAAGCCGCGCCAGCCGAAGGACGACCAGTTCTGGAGCCGCCGCCGACACGACACGAGCAATTCGACGCGGGATTTCGCGCGCACAACACCAACGTGTACGCGCGGCGACCCGACCGCGCCTGGATCGGCTACCTCGATGGTGGCGCGGTCATCCTCGACATCTCCGACATGGCGCATCCGCGCCTGGTGAGCCGCTGGGACTACCATCCGCCGTACCCCGGCTTCACCCATACGGTGCTGCCGCTCTTCGACCCCGGGCTCATGATCGTGTCCGACGAGTCGACCGCCGAGGGGGGCAAGGACTGGCCGAAGCTCGTGTGGGTGGTCGACGTGCGTGAGGAGACGAACCCAGTCCCGATCGCGACGTGCCCGATCCCTCCCGTCGCGGAGTTCGCGGGACGGGGAGGACGGTACGGCGCCCACAACCTGCACGAGAACCGGCCGGTTTCGGGCGCGTGGGTGTCGGAGAGATTCGTCGTCGGCACCTTCTTCAACGGCGGTGTGCGAGTGTTCGACGTCTCCAATCCGTTCCGGCCCGAGGAGGTCGCGTACTACGTCCCGGCGGCGCCGCGAGGGTCGCGGGCGGGCGCCGTGCAGATCAACGACGTGTTCGTCGACGAGCGCGGCATCGTCTACGCGGTGGACCGCCTCATCGGTGGGCTCTACGTCCTGGAAATGACTCTGTAGGCTACGCCTCGCGGGTCCAGGAGGCGAGGTTCCAGAGGTTCGAGCCCCACGGCGTGATGTCGACCCCCTGGAGCTTGCGGGAGACCGCGGTGGCCTCGTTCCGCACGAGGAGAGGAATGACCACGCCCTCCCGCACCACCAGATCGTTCATCCGGATGATGAGCGCCGCGCGCTTGACGGGATCCAGCTCACCCTCGGACGCCCGCCACAGCCGGTCGTAGTCCATGTTCCGCCAGCGCGTCACGTTGCTGAGCGACCATTTGTTCTCCTTCGAGGCGATTTGCCACGAGGTGCGGCATAGAAGTGGGAGGCCGTGTCCGGGTTGGCCGCGTCGGAGGAGAAAAAGACACTGGCGAGAACGCTCTTCAGCTCGAGCTCTACGCCGGCCTTGGCGGCGGCTTGCTTGACGATGGCCTGCGTCTTCTGGCGGGGGGCGTTGATCGACGTCTGGAACAGCATCTTGAGCCGCTTGCCGTCGCGCGCGCGGAGACCGTCGGCGCCGCGCTTCCAGCCCGCGCCCTCGAGCACCTGATTGGCGCGATCGACGCTGAACTCCGCTCGAAGGTTCTGTGACTGGAACCGGCGAGGCAGATTGAGGAAATTGGCCGTGGGCTGACCGAGCCGACCATAGATCTGCTCCTGGATGGTGGCGCGATCCACGAGCAAGCCCAGGGCCGCGCGCACCGCCGGGTCGGTCAGGAAGGGATGCGGCGCCTTGACGCTCGACCGCTCGCCGTCGATCTCCTTCCCCGGGTCGGAAAAGTTGAGCTGAATGAACTCGGGGGCGCTGGTCGGGGTCACGAGTACCCGCCCCTTCCCGCCCTGCTCGAGTCGTCGTAGGACGTCGTCCTCCGCCTGGATGTTCCAGGCGAAATCGTATTCGCCGGTCTGCAGCACTGCGCGGGCCGCCGAGACGGCGTCACCGCCTCCCTTCATCTCGAGCGTGTCGAAGAACGGGCGGTTGGCCACGTGGTAGCCGGGATTCAACTCGGCGCGAACGGTATCGCCCGGCCTGAAGTCCACGTAGCGGTAGGGTCCGGTGCCGACCGGCTTGAGGTTGGCCGGCGCCTCTCGAGACTTGGCGCCACGGTTCCCGGCGAAGGCATGCTTCGGAACGATGAGCCCTCCGCTGCCACAGAATGGCTCCGCCCAGAAGGGTGTGGGCTGCTTGAAGACCACCTTGACCGCGTGCTCGCCGAGCTTCTCCACGCGCTCGAGATCGCGGTAGATCGACAGCGTGGTCGCCGCCGTGGCGGGATCGGCGGCGTACTCCCAGGTGAAGACCACGTCGTCGGCCGTGAAGGGCTTCCCATCGTGCCACTGGACGCCCTTCTTCAGCGTCCACACGACCCACGTGCCATCCTTGGCGATGCCGCCGTTCTGTGCGCTCGGAAGCTCGGAGGCGAGGACCGCCACGAGATTTCCGTCCGGATCGAACTCGGCGAGAGGCTCGTAGAAGATCCGGGAGCCGGCCAAGTCCTTGACGCCCACCGACAGGTGCGGGTTCAGGACGGTCGGGGCCTGCCAGTAGAGCAGCCGGAGCGGTCCCCCTCCGCCCCGCTTCGCCGTCACCGGACCAGCGGGCTTCGGCTGTGCCAGCCCGGACGACGCGAGCAGCTGAGCCGCGACGGGAGCGGTGAGTCCCAGGCCGGCCAGACCCTGGACGAAATGCCGCCGGCTCAGCCGGCCGATCCGCACCTCACCGATCAGCTCCCGGAGAGCGAGCTCGTCCATCGGTCTCTCCTTCCGGGCGTCAGGTCTCACTTCGCCTTTAGCCGCACGTCCTCAAGCGGCGCCGACCACGGATAGGGATCGATCAGCATCAGCCCCGGCTCGGCCGCGCGTGGCCCGACACCGCTGGCCCAGACGAACTCGTAGAGTGGACCGAACCGCACGCGATCGTAGACCGTCTGCTGGAGCTGGTGGAGCATAGCCTCGCGTTTCTTTCTATCCGTCTCGCGCGCTTGTTGCTTGAAGAGCGCGTCGATGTCGGGATCGGCGCCACGCGCGTAGGCGCCGTCACTCTGCACGGCGTCGGCCAGTCGCGTCGCCGCGTTGCCGAAATTCGCCATCGTGCACATGCAGACGCCGTTCAGCTTCTTGCCCGCCCACGCGGGCTGGAACGTTGCGCGCTCCATCGTGCGCAGCTTCATGCGGATCCCCACCGCGGCGAAATAGCCGACGATCGTCTCGCCGGCCGACCAGTACGGCGGGTAAGGATAGAAGTCGCCCCCGTCGAAGCCGTTCGGGAAGCCCGCCTCGGCGAGCAGCTGCTTCGCCTTCGCCGGATCGTAGGCGTAGGGCGGGAGCGCCAGCGTGAAGTCGAACTTGCGCGGGGCCATGCTACCCGTCGGACGCGAGGCGCCCAGTGTCTCCGCCTCACTGAGGGCACGGCGATCGACCGCATGATTCGCCGCGAGCCGCACGCGGCGATCGTGCCAGGGTGATTTCGGGTCCCATTGATCGAAAAAGTCGAGATAGTGGACGCCGATGGCGCCTGAGAAGCCGAGCCGGAAGTTCGGGTCGCGCTTCAGCTCGAGCGCGGCCGGCGTGTCGAGCATGTACGCGACATCGACCTCGCCGTTTTTCAACATCGCCGCGCGCGTGGTCGGCTCAGGCACGCTCTTGAATACGAGCCTCTTCACGGACGGGACTTTCCTCCAGTAGCCCTCGTAAGCTTCCATGACCAGCTCGATGCCCGGCGTGTGGCTCACGAACTTGTACGGTCCGAGCCCGACGGGTTGCCTCTTGAAGCCTTCGTCGCCGACTTTCTCGACGTACTTTCTCGGCACGATCCAGCCCGCGCCCGACGCGAGCGTGCCGTAGTACGCCATGAAATCCGGGAAGGGCTCGTGCAGATGGAAGCGCACGCGCGCCGGGCCGGCAACTTCGACCTCACGCACGCGATCCTTCAAGACCTTGCCGACCTTCGAGCGCTGGAAGCTGAATTTCACGTCGTCCGCGGTGAACGGATCTCCGTTGTGGAACTTCAAACCCTCGCGCAGCTTGAAGTCGTACACGCGCTGGTCTGCGCTCACCGTCCACGACTCGGCCAGGCTCGGCGTCATGAGGTTGCCGGGCATCGGCTTCACGAGCGCATCGTGGAGCGCGTAGAGCACCCAGAACGGCGTCAGGAAGCCGCCGGCGACTTCGCCGGGGTCGAACCACGCCGGCGCGAGCGTCACGTACAGCGCCCACCGCATTTCACCTTCCGGCTTGGTGGCGGGCGCCGGACGGGGTTGCGCCGTGGCCCCTCCGGCGAGAGCGGCCACGATCAGAACGGCGATCGCGAGCCGCTTGAGAGCGTGGATGACATCAGGCCTATGCTCGATCATGGCCGGCCTCCCCTTCGGCTGCTCCCCCGGTGTCGCAGCGCAGATGACCACGAGATGCGGGAGGATCCGCTGAATGACGGCGGGTCGTCAGCGGCCTGCTAGAGCCTGCCCTCGTCGACGGGCAGGCCGAGCCAGTGGCGGCCGACCAGCTCGTAATGAGCCATGCGGCCCTGCAGGTGCTGGGTGATCACGTGGATGTCCTGGAAGTGGCGCTGGATCAGGTTGCCCTCGTAGGCGGCCGTCGCCCCCGCGGCGTTGTAGACGGTGTCGATGATCTGCGCCGCCAGCCGGATACCGTGCGTGGTGGCGAGGCGCAGGACGGCGCGTTTCTCGAGCGTGACCGAGCCGGCCGTAGCCTCGCTCCAGATATCCCGCACCGCCTCCATCAGGAACGCGCGGCCGGAGCGCAGCGCGGCCTCGGCCTGGCCGACATTGACCTGGACCATCGACTGGTCGCGGAGCAGCGCCTGCATGGCACGGGGCGTTTTCGCGCCGGCCAGCTCGAAGAAGGCGTCGAGACAACTGCGCGCCATCCCGAGCGCGACCGCGGCGTCGCCTGAGGCGAAGGCCAGCGTGCGCGGGATCTTATAGAGGGGGCCGGGCTCGAGCGCGGGCGCGGTGGCGGAGAGCACGGTGCGCGCCGCGGGCACGAAGACGTCGTGGACGGCGAAGTGGTGCGTGCCCGTGCCGCGCATGCCTCGCACGTGCCAGGTGTCGAGCAGCTCGGCCTCGGCGACCGGTACGAAGAAGTAGCGCATCTCCGGCTGATCGCCTTCGAGCCTGACTTGGCCGTTCTCGATGATCTGCGCGTGCGCCGCCACCCACGAGGCGTGCCGGCACCCGGTGCTGAAGCCCTGGCGGCCCGTCACCCGGTAGCCGCCCGGCACCACGACGGCCTGCGCGGTGGGGGCCGGAGTATTCGCCACCACGCTGCGCGGAGTCTCCATCCAGATCGCGCGGGCGACCTCTCGCGGCATCCGGGCCGCGTAGGTGGCGTAGATCGCGCCCTGGTTGACCGCCCAGCCGGTGCTGGCGTCGGCCTTGCCGATCTCCTCGATCACCTCGACGTAGCTCGGCAGGTCGATCTCGCCTCCGCCGATGGAGCGCGGCACCGCGAGGTGAAACAGGCCCGCGTCGGCCAGCGCCTCGAAGAGGGGCCGCGGCAACTCGCGCGCGGCGTCGGTCTCGTCGGCACAGGAACGGATCAGCGGAGCGAGCTTCTGCGCGGCTTCGAGCGGGGATGGGGACACGTCGGTCCTCGCGAAGGGTCGGGGTGCCCGAGCGAGCTACCCGGCCGCGCCCATCCGGCTCACCTGCGCCGCCCGCCACTCCGCGCGCGAGGTGAACCCGGGACGGTTCCGGCAAAGGGCTTCGGTCTCCGCGAGAATCGTCTCGACCGGTGCCTCGATGTCGAACGGCTCCGCGTAGGGCTGTGGCGTGTGCCACGGGGTATCGACGAAGAGCTCGACGCGGTTGCCCTCCGGATCGGCGAAGTACACGGACCAGGCATTGCCGTGGGTGACGATCCGGAAGTCCTTGATTCCCTCGGCCCGCACGCGGGCGTGCATGGCCTTGAGATCGGCCAGCGTCGGCAGCTTGAACGAGATCTGGTTCACGACGTTGTAGTCCACGCCGGGCGGCCGTCCCGTGGCCAGCACCATCTGGTGGTGCTCGTCCGGGTCGTGGGACAGGAACACGAGCGTGGCTCCGCCCGGGAGCGCCCCGCGGTCACTCACGAGGAGTCCGACCACGCGGGTGTAGAAGCTCTCCATGCTGACGATGTCTGTCACGTGTATGCCAAAATGACTGAACGCGACGGCCGGCACTGTGGTCATTGAGGATCCTCCGCGGTCGTGGGTACGTCGCGGATCATAGCACGGCTCAGGGGAAGGTCCGGAACGTGCGCAGCAGGGACGCCCGCGCCACCGCGCCGGGCGGCGCAAAGGGCAGCACCACCGGCGTAGCCCCCGCGCGCGCGAAGGCGGCGATTCGCTCTCGGCAGAAGTCGGCCGACCCGACCGCGCCGAGCCCATCGAGGACCCGCTCGGAGATCTGTTTGACGGCGCCGGCGCGATCGCCGGCCTTCCAGGCCGTGTTGACGGCCTCGACCTCCTCGGCGAAGCCGCACTCCGCGAAGAAACGCCCGTAGGCGCCGACGATGGCATAGCCGGTGATGTCCCGGGCCAGCGTCTCGCGCACGGGCTCGCGCTCATCGGTGACGCAGGTCCGCACGTACACGGCGACGTCCACGTCGGCGAGGCTCCGGCCGGCGCGCTTGGCCCCGGCCTCGACATGGCTCAGTGACGACGGCACGGCCGAGGGCGGGATCCAGTTGAGCAGGACGCCGTCGGCCACCTCGCCCGCCAGCTCGCACATCTTCGGCCCGAGCGCGGCCAGGTGAATGCGCGGCGGCGGCGCCGGGGCCGGGAGGGCGAGCCGGAAGTTCTTGAGCCGGTAGAACCGCCCTTCGAAGTTCACGCGCTCGCCCGCCGCCGTCATCCGGATGACCTGGACGGCCTCCCGCATCTGCTGGATCGAGGGCGCGAACGGCAGGCCGTGCCACTGGCCGACGATGATCTCGCTCGACAAGCCGAGCCCGAGCGCGAACCTGCCGTTCGACAGGTGCGCGAGCGTCGCCGCCGCCTGGCCGTACACGATGGGGGTGCGGGTCTGGACCGGGATGACCCCGTTGGCGATCCGGATCGTCGAGGTATGGGTGGCGATGAGGGTCGAGAGCACGATCGCATCCGCGCCCGAGGCCTCGCCCACCCAGGCGGTACGGTAGCCGCGGGACTCCGCCTCGCGGGCGATCTCGGGGAACTCGCCGAGGGGCATGGCGAGCCCGGTGAGCGCGATGTCCGTCGGCATCAGATGGGCTCGCTGACGATGTAGCGCTTGTTGTAGGTGTAGGGGCGCACTTCGGGCTTCCACCGGCCGATGTCCGAGGTATCGTTCCACGTCTTCGACATGGGCAGCTCGGTCCGCTCGACTTCGTACACAGCCAGGTAGCGCTGCTCGCCCGGGGCGTCGGTCCGGTACCGCGCGACGTTGACGCACCCCGGCAGCTTCAGGAGCAGCGGGACGTGCTCGCTGTCGTAGAGCTCGTTGAAGAGATCTTCCTTGTGGCGCTCCACGTCCATCAGGACCCAGAAGATGTATGGCGTCCGGTAGGTCAAACCCGCGTTGCTTCCCGCCCACTGGTACGTCGCGATGTGGCGGTTCATCGTGTGGGGCCGCACCTCCTTGGGCCAGCGGCCGGACTCGGCGGCCACTTTCCACTCCGGGCTCTGGAGGACGGCGGGACTCTCGATCTCGTAGGCGGCGATGTATCGGGGATCGGTGGGAGACGAATTCCGGTGACGAGTGGCCTTGACGACACCGGGGACGCCCAGGAGCGCGGGGACGTGCTCGTGGTCATAGATGTCGTTGAAGGTCTTCTCGTGATCATGGGCCACGTCCATGCGGACCAGGTGCAAATAGCGTGTGCTCATCGCGGTCTCCTGTGGTGGGTGCGCGGCATGGGCCGCCCCTTGCTCCCAGCGGGCTTCGCCCGTATCTTCTGTCGGGGGTTGAATGTACCGCGCCGCGCCTCGGCCGCGCACACAAAACTCGAAAGGGAGACCACCGATGCCGCCACCTGTCGACCCGAACGCCGTCCTGATGACCGGCGAGAACTCCTTCATCCGGCTGAGCCCCGACGGGGGCAAAACCATGACGGACCGCGTGAGCCACTGGCGCGTGCTGTGGTGCCCGGCGGGCGCGGGCCACGTGCTCTTCATTCAGAGCACGCTCACGGACAACCGCACCCGCATCTACAGCGACAATATCGCGGTGGCGCGCTGGCTACAGTCCACGATCGAAACCCTGCTCTTCCCCGCATTCGCCGACACGGCCATGCCCGTGGTCACCGCCCGCTTCGAGCGCCGCGGCGGCCCCTGGTCCACCGCCACCGAGACGGCCACGGCGGCCGACACGCGGATCGTGCTCTCCTGGTACGACTGCATCGAGCCCTTCGTGCTCAACGCCCCTCCCGGCTTCAACGACCGGCCCATCGGCGTGTTCAGCACCTTCTTCCCCGCCCGCGGCGCCCAGATCGAGATCAACGGGAAGGTCGCCGCCGGAAGCGCCTGGGCTGAGATGCGCGGAGACCGCCAGGGCAGCAGCGCCACGCTCGCGTGGTCCGAGACCTGGGTCAAGCCGCGCGGGTAGCCGGTCGGTGGCCTGAATGACCGAGACCGAAGCGCTGGCGGCGCTCCGCGGCGACGACGCGGCCGAGGCGGCGCGCGCCGCGGACGCCCTCTGGCAAATGTGGCATCGATCGGGCGATCCGCGGCTCGACGGCCTCCTGCGTGACGGCATCGAGGCGATGGAGCGCCAGGACCTGGTGGCCGCGGAAGCGACATTCACGCGCCTCATCGGGGAAGCGCCCGCGTTCGCTGAAGGGTGGAACAAGCGCGCGACCGTCCGCTATCTCGCCCAGGACTACGATGGCGCCATCGCGGACTGCGGGGAAACCCTCGCGCGCAATCCGAATCATTTCGGCGCGCTCTCGGGCCAGGGACTCTGCCATCTGATGCTCGGGCAGTTCCACGAGGCCGCCCAGCTCTTCCGCCGCACGCTCGCCGTGCATCCCCATCTCAATGGCGCGCGAGACAATCTCCGGACGGCGGTGGCCGAGATGTCGAAGCTGAACTAGGCGGCGGCCCTCAGATGACCGCCTCGCGCCGGAGCCGCGCGATCTCTTCCTTGCCGTAGCCCGCTTCCTTCAGGATTTCGTCGGTGTGCTCGCCGAGCGTCGGCGGCTCCCGATCGAGGCCCGGGCTGCCATGCTCCAGCCGGAACCCGGCGCCGACGAGTCGCATCGGGCCGTAGCGGGTGTCGATCGTCTGGAGCACGTCGCGGTGCTCGAGCTGCGGGTGACCGACGATCTCGTCGATCGTCCAGATGGAGCCGCACGGCACGTCGGCGGCCGTCAGCCGCGCCTCCCAGCTCCGGGGGGTGTCGCTCGCCAGCGCGGTCTCGATGATCTCGCGCAGCGCCGGCTCGTTCTCGGTGCGGGCGGGCCAGTCCTTGAAGCGCGGATCGTCGAGGGCGTCGGCGCGCCCGAGCGCGCGCATCAGGCTCACAAATTGCTTCTCGGTGAGCACCGACAGGACGAGGTAGCCACCGCGCGCCCGGAACCGGCTCGCCGTGGGCTTTCTGCTCACGGACCCGTTGCCGATCTGGCGCTGCTCCACGCCCGCCACGGTGTACTCGGAGACGGGGCCGGCGAGGAAGGCGAGGGCCGCGTCGAGCATCGCGACGTCCACGAGCTGGCCGCGCCCGGTGTGCGTGCGCTGATACAGCGCGCTCGAGACGGCGAGCGCCGCCGTCATGCCGCCGATGGTGTCGCAGATCGCGAACCCCGCGCGCGTCGGGCCGCGCTCAGGCTCGCCCGTGATGGACATGATCCCGGACATCGCCTGGAGCTTGCCGTCGAAGGCGGCCGTCGTCCGCTCCGGCCCCGTGCGGCCGAAGCCCGAGACCGCGCAGTAGATGAGCCTTGGGTTGACGGCCGAGAGCGCCTCGTAGCCCAGGCCCAGCCGGTCCATGACGCCGCCCCGGAAGTTCTCCCACACGACGTCGGCGCCGACCACGAGCCGCTTGACGATCTCCACCGCCTCCGGCCGCCGGAGGTCAAGCGCGATGCTGCGCTTGTTGCCGTTCATCGACAGGAAGGACGGCGCCATCTTCCGCTCGGCCCACGCTCGGTCGGCGGGCGAGACGCGCGTCTCGTCGCCCTCCTGCGACTCGATCTTCACGACGTCGGCGCCGAGAAGCGCCAGCTGGTAGGTGCCGTACGGCCCCGCCAGGTAGCGGGTGAAGTCGAGGATGCGGACGCCCGCGAACGGCTTGGTCACGACCCTTCGCGCTTGGCCTTCGCGATGGTCTTGACCACGTCGAACTCCTTCCGGCGCTGGGCGATCGTCTCCGGGGTGAGCTTCGTCAGGTCGTTGTAGTCACGCTTCCAGGACGCGTCCTCGCTCCACCGAAGCGGCGACTGCACGGTGGTGCGGGCGGCGGGCGCGCTCTCGAGGATCCGCAGCGCGAGCTCGAGGGTCTGGGCCTGGGAGGCCGCGTCGAAGGGCCGGCCCGCGGAGTTGCCGAGCGGGAAATCGCTCCACAGGAAGCGCGGGACGCCGCAGTGCTCGACGATGTCCTTGGCGCAGCCCATGATCACGGTCGGGATTCCGTTCGCTTCGAGGTGCCGCGCGGCCAGACTCACGGTCTGGTGGCACACGGGTCAGCTGGGGACGAGCACGGCGGCGACGGCGCCATCCTCCCGGCAGCGCCGCAGGAGCTCGGCGAGGTCGGCCTCGGTCTCCCGGTGGCTGCGGTTCGTCGGCGCGCCGTGAAAGCGCGGGGTCAGCGAGCCGATGCGCCCCGCCGCCACCGCTTCTCTCATGCGCTCGAGCGGGAAGTACGTGTTGATGTCCTTGGCCGTGGTGTGCTTCCGGTCATAGCCGACGTGCGAGATCCTGAGATCGGGCGCGCTCTCCGTGGAATCCGAGTACACCTTGTAGAACTTGGCGGCGGCATTGTAGGGAGCACCGGGGCCCTGGTCTCCGGCCTCGGGCTGAAAGGGGGCCGCGGTCGTGATCAGCGCCACCCGCGCCCGGTCGAGCGACGTCTGGAGCGGCGTGAACGGGACCTCGACGAAATGCGCCCAGCGATACGGGTTGCTGTAGCCCAGGGCGAGATAGTAGTCGCGCGTCCGCTGCATATACAGGATGGGGACGTCGTCCTCCGCCGCGGCCACCACCTTCGCCTCGGGCAATGTTGTCGACATGGCGTGCAGTATATCAGGGAGCGCGCCGCTCGTGATCCGCTTGCGGGAGCTGCTGGCGCGGGACGTGTTGCTTTTCTAATTACCGGGTGGGTCCGCCACGTGGGGCGGAGGATCGAGAATTTCCCGCACCTTGCGGGCCAGCTTGCTCGCGGTGAGCGACTTTTGCAGGAACGGGGTGCCCGGATCCAGGATGCCTTCGTGGATGATGACATTGTCCGTGTAGCCGGACATGTAGAGCACCTTGATAGCCGGGCGGAAGCCCTGGACGGCCTTGGCCAGCGCGCGGCCGTTCATTCGGGGCATCACCACGTCGGTGATAAGCAGGTGGATGGTCCCGGCATGCTGCTCGGCGATGCGGAGGGCATCCGAGACGTCCTTGCTTTCGAGCACGGTGTATCCCAGCATCTCGAGAAGCTCGCGCGCGAGCGCGCGGAAGCTGGGCTCGTCCTCCACCAGGAGAACGGTTTCGTTTCCCCGAGGCGCCCCGCCGGACTCGATGGCCGTTACGGCGGCGGCACTGTCCTCCGACCTCGGGAGATAGATCCGGAAGCTCGTCCCCTGGCCGGGCTCGCTGTCCACCGTGATGTGGCCATGACTCTGATGAATGATCCCGTAGGCCGCGGCCAGGCCGAGCCCCCTGCCCTTGCCGATGTCCTTGGTGGTGAAGAAGGGCTCGAAGATCCGGGCGCGGGTCGCCGCATCCATGCCGCTCCCGCTGTCGCTCACCGTGAGCTCCACATGCGAGCCGGGGCGCGCGTCGAGGTGCCGCCGCACGTACGCGCTGTCCAGCTCCACATTGCGCGTGCCGAGAGTCAATTGCCCTCCTTCCGGCATCGCGTCCCGGGCGTTGATGGCCAAGATGAGAATGATCTGCTCGAGCTGCGCGCGATCAGCGGTGACCGGGCCCGTCGACGGGTCCAAATCCAGGATGAGGTCGACATCCTCCCGAAGGACGGACTCGAGCACCGCCTTCATGTCGGCGATCACCTCGTTCATGTCGAGCACGGTCGACTCGAGAATCTGGGCCCGACTGAAGGCCAAAAGCTGCCGGGTCAGGCTTGCCGCGCGGTCTCCCGCGTCCCCGATGATCTTGACGTCACGCCGATTCGGATGATCAGCGGGTAGCTGGCCCAGCACCAGCTGACAGCGCACGGTGATCACCGTCATGAGATTGTTGAAGTCGTGGGCGATCCCCCCCGCCAGGCGCGCGATCCCTTCCATCTTCATGGCCTGGCGGAGCTGTTCCTCGACGTGCTTGCGCTCCGTGATGTCGACGAGAACCGCCAGGGTGCCCGAAGCCCGGCCTTGGCGGTCGATGATCGGGGCGGTGGAGGAGAGCACGTCGATCAGGGTGCCGTCCTTTCGCAGGCGATGCGACTCGTACAGGGTCGCTTCGCCCTTGAGGTTCCGCGCGGTGGCCTGATCGAACTCGGCCCGTTTCGCGTCCGGAATCGTGGGGACGGGGTGTCCGAGCACCTCGTGCTCCTTCCAGCCGAACATCACTTCCGCCGCCTTGCTCCAGGTGATCACGCGCCCGGCCGAATCGAGCGAGACGATGGCGACCGCCGCCGTGTCGATGAGGCTCTCGAGCGATCGGGCCCTCTCGCTGAGCGCGCGCTCGGCCCGCTGCTTCGCGAGCGCCTTGTCGATCGTCGCCAACAAGTGATCCATCTCGAACGGCTTGGTCAGATAGCCGAAGACGTCGCTATTGATGGCCTGGATGGCGGTGGTGGCCGAGGCATAGCCCGTGATGATGATGATCTCTGTGGTGGGGGCCGACGTCTTGATGGCCTGCACCAGGGCGAGCCCGGAGACACCCGGCAGATGGAGGTCCAGGATGGCCGCGTCGACGGAGCTGCTGGTCAGCAGCTCGAGGGCGGCCCGGGCTTCGCGCGCGGTCTGCACGCCATGGCCACACCGCGCCAGCACATCGCTGATGCTCTGAAGGGTGCCCGGATCGTCGTCGACGACGAGGATGCTCGCGGGCTTGTCCAGGGTCGGCATCGACTATAGAGTACGGGAGTGTTCCCGTCTTTTCTACTTTAGAATCTGTTCCAAATGGAACATTGGCGGCCGCGGGGGTCAGCCGTGCAGGAAGAGATTGATCAGGGAGCTATGGACGTGCAGACCGCCGTTGTACTCGACGAAGCCCAGCTTCCGGAACTTGTTCATGAAACCACTGACCCGCGGGCGTGTGCTGCCGATCATTTCCGCCAGCGTTTCCTGACTTATCCTGGGAAGGACAGGCTCGGATTTTCCTTCCTTTCCGAAATGGGCCAGCAGTAACAGCACCCGCGCCAGCCGCTTCTCGCTCGAGTTGAACAGCTGATCCACGAGGTCGTCCTCCATGCGCGCCGTGCGCGACAAGAGGTGCCCAATGAAAATCTCTGTAAGCGGCGACGCCTGGTGAAGCGCCGCCATCATGGCTTTTCTCTCGATTCTCTGGAGCAGCGCCTCGGTCATCGTGACCGCCGTGGCCACGCGAACCGATTGGCCGGCCAGGCATCCTTCTGCGAAAAACTCTCCCGGGCCCACCATGGCCACCACCGCCGACTTCCCTCGTGACGAGACGACGGTCAGCTTGACGCGGCCTTTTTGGATATAGAAGACGGCATCGGCAGGGTCGCCCTGAGCATAGATGACCTGGCCCTTCCGATACTCCTGGACGGTCCGACCCGGGCCTACCTTCGAGAGGAACTCCCGCAGACGAAAGCGCTGAGGCTCTTTCTGTGCCATCTCGGCCTCCGACTCGCCTGACTCTGATCGATTCTCCAGGGCGATCCGAACGCGCTTACAATTACATCAGGGCGGGAGGGTTCTGTCAAGATAGCGCCCTCGGTCCCTACCCTCGTCCGAGCACAATCCGAACCCGATGGGTCGCGCCGTCTTCAGCGCGCGATCTCTCCGACGACGCGGACGCGGGTGCGCAGGGAGTTGCCGGGCAGGTAGGCGAGCGGCAGGTCCTCCACCTCCACCACGGTGACGGTCGCGCGGTCGGCGCCGGCCGCCACCGCCTTGTCCTCGGCGGCCCGGCGGGCGCGCGCGATGGCCTCCTCCCGCGGAAGATCCTGGAAGATCTGGTCCACCTCGCCGCTCACCTGGGCAATCGCCGCGCCCACCGCGTTCGCCACCGCCTGATGCGGCACGTTGACGACCTCGGAGACGCCGGCCAGACGCGGCGGCACCAGGAACGACCCGCCGCCCACCGCGATCAGCGGCGTGTCGCCCGCATCGGTCTTCATGCGGTCCACGCCCTCTTCGATCATGACGCGCGCGCGCCCGAGGGCCTCTTCCACCAGCGCGGACGGCAGTGACGCCACGCGCTTGCGGTCGCCGAGGTCGAGGAGCCCGGCGGCCACGGCGACGTCGGTGACGGTGAGGACGTCGCCCCCGAACACGAGGGCCTGCTCGGTGAGACGATAGCCCACGCTGGCCGGCCCGACCGTGAGCGATCCACCAGTCCCCGAGACCCCAGCCCCAGAGATGATCGTCCCACCGCCCAGGCCCAGCGAGAGGAGATCGGGCATCCGGAAGAGCGTGCGGACGCCGCCGATCTCGACCACGTTGTTGGCCTCGCGCGGAAAGCCGTGCCGGAGGCTTCCGATGTCGGTGGTGGTGCCGCCCACGTCGACGACCAGCGCCTCGTCGCGCTTCGAGAGGAAGGCGGCGCCGCGCATCGAGTTGGTCGGCCCCGAGGCGAAGCTGTAGACGGGGTACGCCTCTGCCACCTCCGCCAGCATCACGGTGCCGTCGTTCTGGGTCAGGTAGAGTGGCGCCGCGATGCCGCTCGCGCGCAGCGCCTCGGTGAATGCCCGCGTGGTCCGCCGGGCCAGCTCGATGAGGCAGGCGTTGAGGAGGGCGGCATTCTCGCGCTCGAGCAGGCCGATGCGCCCGAGCCGGTGGGAGAGGGTGACCGTCACGTCGGGGCACTCCTCGAGGAGAATCGCGCCGGCCTCTTCCTCGCAGGAAGCGTTCAGGGGCGAGAAGACGGCGGCGACGCCGACCGAGCGGATCCCGGCGGCACGGATCCGCCGCGCGGCCTCACGCATGCCCCTGGCGTCGAAAGGGACGAGCGGGCGGCCGTCGAACTCGTGCCCGCCCTCCAGCGTCACGACCTCGGCGCGGACGAGGCCCGCCAGGTCCTCGGGCCAGTCCACGAAGGGCGGGAGCGATGCGCCGGAAGGCAGGCCGATGCGCACCGCGGCCACCCGGCCGAGGTCGCGCCGCTGCACCACGGCGTTGGTGAAGTGGGTGGTGCCGATCATCGCCGCCTGCGCCTCGCGCGCGGCGGGCGCCTGCTCCACCAGCGCGGCGAGGGCGCGGGTGATGCCGGTGGTCACGTCCGAGGTCGTCGGTGTCTTCACCGCCGCCGCCACCACATCCTCCTCGAGGAGCACGGCGTCGGTGTTGGTGCCGCCCACGTCGATGCCGATGCGTCGTCTCACGCGAACACCGAGCGAAAGTCGAGGTTGTAGCCGAAGGCGCGCGGGCCCACGTGCTCGATCCCCTTGGGAGTGAGGAGGATGGGGGGCGCGGGGAGCGCGATAACCGTCACCCGCTGGCCATAGCGCAGCGTCTCCGTGCCGATCGCGTCACCCGCGACGGTGTCGAGCACGCAGATGAGATCAGGCGTCATGACCCGGGGCTCGCCGTCGAGCCAGCCCACCGCGAACTCGTTCTGGAACGCGAGTCGGAGCGTATGGCCCCGGAAGGCGTCGAGACCCTCGAGGGTCGCGGTGCCGCGGAGAAAGCCTTCGGTGGTGCGGCGGGCGATGTCGTGGATCTTGCCGCTGAAGATCTTGATGCCGGCTTCGACTTCCAGCACCGCGTCGATCGGGTCGCGGTGAGCCCGTCGCGCCGCCTGCACGGCCCGGCCGATGCCGATGGCCTTGGTGGTCGAGCCGAGGATCGCGCACTCCTTGATCTCCTTGCCGGTGCGGGGAGCCTTGCAGGTGG